>TARA_B110000503_G_scaffold85719_1_pt1 | contig 93097 bp, 84 predicted proteins | sample TARA_B110000503 | Tara Oceans TARA_B110000503 (sample SAMEA4397472) | marine metagenome | biome: Polar Biome; feature: [SRF] surface water layer (ENVO:00010504); material: water (ENVO:00002006), including particulate matter (ENVO:01000060) such as... | depth 5 m | reverse complement strand
TATTGAGATTTTTTGGGTTTTTGTTATAACTTAGTGATGGTTAAAAGCAGTAAAGGCAACGATTCAGGCAGCCAAAATTAAAAACCCTTGTAAATCAATGACTTACAAGGGTATTTGTGGAGTCGGAGGGTTATCACACTAAAGTAGACCCATTAAATGTAAAAAAGTTTTATGTTAACCTGATATATGAGTGTTTATAAAGAATTAGAGTATGAAAGGAAAACTACACTACTTACCAATACAGAAATTGGCAAAAATATTTCCTAGAATATCATCATTAGTTATTTCTCCTGTGATTTCCGCTAAATAATCTATACTCCTTCTAATATCAACCGAAAGTAGATCACCAGAAACACTATTTAATAATCCTTCATTTACTTCTTCAATTGCTCTTAATGCTTTAATTAAAGCTTCGTAATGTCTTGAATTACTAATTATGACGTCTACATAAGGGTTTAGTAATTCAACCTCTTTAATTAACCTTGTTTTGAGCAATTCAACAGATTTTGAATCTGTTGCTTCTATTTCTAGTAATTCAGATTTATATATAGATTTTAGATCATCTAATAATTTAGTATTTTGATTAATTAAATCAATTTTGTTTCTAACTAAAATTATAGATAAATCTTCTCTATTAAATTTATTTATACTCACGCTAATTTCATCAATATTTGTATCATTAGAATCAAATAGATATAGTAAAATTTTAGAACTTTTAATTTTACTTATTGTTTTTTCTATTCCCTTAGATTCTATATAATCTGTTGTTTCTCTTAATCCAGCTGTATCTGTGAATCTAAAGTTTATTCCTTCTATTACTAATGAATCTTCAATGCTATCTCTAGTTGTTCCAGGAATGTCAGATACTATAGCCTTTTCATCATTAAGCAAAGTGTTTAATAATGATGATTTTCCAGCATTTGGTTTTCCTGCTATTGCAACAGAAATCCCATTCTTAAGAACATTTCCTGATTGAAAAGAGATTATAAGTGCATTGAGCTCAAATTGTATTTTGTTTGTTAGTTTTTTAAATTCATCACGTTCTACAAATTCAACATCTTCCTGAGAAAAATCTAATTCAAGCTCTATCATTGATGAAAAATGTAACAATTCAGCTCTTAGTTTTTTTAAATCATCGCTAAATCCACTTTTCATTTGTTGCATAGCTAACTTATGAGATCCTTCATTTTCAGAAGCTATTAAGTCGGCTACAGCTTCTGCTTGATTAAGTTCCATTTTCCCATTTAAAAAGGCTCTTAATGTAAACTCTCCAGGGTTAGCAACTCTGATTCCATTATCAATAAATAAATTGATTATTTCTTTTTGAATGTATGTTGAACCGTGACAAGATATTTCAATAGTATTTTCGCCAGTGTAGGAGTGAGGTCCTTTGAATAATGTTATTAAAACCTCATCTAATTCATGCCCATTTTTTAATAGATGACCTAAATGAACAGTATGAGATTTTTGATCTGACAAAAGCTTGCTGTTTTTAGCTTTAAAAACTTTTTCTGTGATAGAAATTGAATTTTTTCCAGAAATCCTTAAAACAGAAATTGCTCCAAGACCATTTGGTGTAGCTAAGGCAATTATAGTATCCTGATTAATCATTAAATTACTTTAGTATATGTGCTTCTTTTTTTATGTAAAACGCTTTCGTAGTTTTTCCAAAATGCCTGAATAGAGTTATTTTCAATAAGTTCAGGGTTTGTTTCTACCTCTTTAATTCCTCTTTTATTAAACATTGTTTGTAGATCATTAAACAATATAGCTGTTACCCCTTTATTTTGATAATCTGGATGCACTCCAATTAAATAAAGCGAAGCTCTTTTATTAAAAATCTGAGATTTTAAAATTCTTAAAAACCCAAATGGAAACATTTTTCCGTTCATTTTTTTTAATGCTCTAGAAAAAGAAGGCATTGTAATGGCAAATGCTATCAAGTTCCCGTCTTTATCAGCAACACTTTTGATAAAGTCTGGGTGAATATACCTTAAGTATCTTTCTTTGTAGTAATCAACTTGATATTGTTGAATTGGAACAAAAGTTTGTAAGTTGTTGTATGTTTTATTTAATAAGTCAAACATTTCATCAATGTATGGTTCAATTTCACTGGTCTTTTTAAAGTTTAGCGGCTTTAAATTATAACGCTTCATTATTATATCTGAAAATCTTTTTACTTTTTCAGGAGCTTCATTTTCGTTAAAAATTTGAATTCTATATTCAACCCACTCAGCAAATTTTTTCATCTTTAGTTTCTCAAGATGATCTTTTTGATAAGGATTATGATACCAAGTGATCATGGTGTTTAATTCTTTAAAACCATGAGTTAGTAAACCGGCTTTGTCCATATTTGAAAAACCGACTGGACCTTCTATAAAAGATAACTTTCTTTCTTTTCCAAAGTCTATAACAGCGTCAATAAGTTTTTCCGACACCTCTATGTCATCTATTACATCGTACCATCCAAAACGGACTTTATTTTTGCTTTGTTCCTTAACCTCTACCCAGTTAACAATTGCAGCTATTCTACCTACAATTTCATCGTTTTTATATGCTATAAAATATTCAGCTTCTGCATTTTTAAATACAGGATTTTTAGTTTTGTCCATCATTTCAAGTTCTTCACTTGAAATAGGGGGAACCCAATATTTAGAACCTTTATAAAGTTTGAACGGAAAGTTTACAAAATCTTTATAATCTTCAAATGATATTGCTTTTTTAATGAAAATCATTTTTTTCTATTTGCTTTTTTAATTAATTTTCTTTCTTTTTTATCAGATTTCTTAAAATCTTTCCTTTCATTTTTTAATTTCCTCTTTTCCTCTATTTCCTTGTTCAGTTTTTCTTTATCAATTGGAACCTCATCCCTATACCAGTCAAGTCTAGTAGACATGCCAATTTTAAAATACATGCTTTTTGGTGAATTTTTAATATTACTACCTAAACTAGTGTCAAACTGAAAGTTTTTATTTAATAAATACGCTGCTCCAAATTTATAATAATTATCTGCGTAAATATTGTTTTTAATCATTTCTATTTCAACAAAAGAAGACCATTTAGGATTTTTAAAATTATGAATAAGGGTGAAAATGTAATTAAAAATCGATTTTTCATCTCCAATCATATCAAATGTGATGTTATTTACTAGCACCCATTTTCCGATAAAATGATTTTGAGTTATTAGACTAATTTTTGGATTTATATCACTTTTCGCATTACCATCTATCTTTAAAAAAGAGAATGGATCGTAGTATTGGTAACCCCTTTTTGGAATATAATTTACACCTGCATAAATTGATAATGCAGGAATGAAATCTGTTAATTGAATTTTGTTGTTTTTATTCCAACTTAACAAACTTACACTATGCCATTTTTTATTTTTAAAAGGATCAAAAACCAAATACTTAAACCCTAAAGTTTGTTTGTTTAAAAAACTCTCATTTGGAACTATAGATTTAAATTTATTTTCAGTTTTATTTTTATTATATTTTCCTTGTAAAATAACTTCTAACTTATTTTTAAATACTCCGTAACGAATTGCGTAATTAAATTGAAATTCATTAATAGTTGAGTCATCTAAATATCCGTGAGTAAACTTCCCCATTTTTGCTCCAATTTCGAATTGAAGAACGTTTTTTCCTACCGCGAAAGCTCCTTGTGAAGACCCTGGCCTGTTAGAGTTAATGGTTTCAGTATACTGGGAAAACCCTTTAAAACTCAATAAAAGATATATCGAAAAAGTGTACACTAATTTCATTGGATGAAAAGATATAAAAATAAATATTATTGAATAACACTAAAACTAATTATTAATTAACCTTAATAATTGTATTTTTAGCTTGTTTAATATTATAGCGATGCTTACTTTTTTATATATTATATTATTTTTTATTATTTCTTCATATTTGGGAAGGTTGTTAACTCCCTACTTTTTAGCCTTTATAATTAAAAGGTTTCAAAGTAAGTTGAAAAATAAATTTCAAAACACGGATCATAGTTCTGAAAAGAAAACCTATGAGAATCCTAAAAAGGATAAAAAGAAAAAGGTTGGTGAATACGTTGATTTTGAAGAACTAGATTAAATATGTATTTAAAATTTTTAAAAAATATAGCTCCTCATTTATTATGTATTTTATTTTTATCGGGACTTTCGTTAACATATTTCTATCCAGTAGTTTCTGGTAAAGCAATAAAGAATACAGATATTTCTCAGTTTTTAGGAATGTCAAAACAAATTGTAGATCATAGAAATGAGTTCAACGAAGAACCTTATTGGCTAGATAATGCTTTTTTAGGAATGCCTTCTTTTCAAGTTAGTGCTATATATCCTTTTGATTTGTTAAGAATTATAGATCAAGCTATACGTTTTTTACCTAGGCCAGCGGATTATTTATTTCTCTATTTATTGTCTTTTTATTTATTAATAGTTTCACTTAATATAAGTTATAAATATGCTCTTTTTGGTGCCATAGCTTTTGGGTTTTCTACTTATTTAATAGTTATTCTTGGAGTTGGACATAATACCAAAGCATTAGCTCTAGGATACATGCCCTTAGTAGTTTCCGGGTTTATTATGACTCTAAATAAAAAGTATTTAGAAGGATTTATAATTACTTCACTTTTTTTAGGCCTTCAAATACACTCTAATCATTATCAGATGACTTATTATACATTGATAATGTTGATCTTTTTAGTTGGTGTTTATTTTTATAATTCCCTAAACAACAATCAATTAAAAACATTTTTAAATTCATTATTTATTCTTTTTTTTAGTGTTATTACTTCAGTTTTAATGAATGCACCAGCTATATTATCAACTCTTGAATACTCTGAATTTAGTACTAGAAGCAAAAATGAAATAACAATTAACGCTGATGGATCACAAAAAGAATCTGTTTCTGGATTAGACAAGAATTATATTACTGAATACAGTTATGGTGTTTTAGAAAGTATGAATCTTTTTATTCCCAAGTTTATGGGTGGTTCTAGCGCAGAAGAAATTAAGGAGGACTCTAAACTCATGACTTTTATAAGAACTTTAGATCCTCAACAGGGTCAACAAGTCTATCAATATTCTAAAATGTACTGGGGGGATCAGCCTATAGTTGCTGCGCCTGCTTATGTAGGTGCTACAGTGTTATTTGTTTTTTTTCTTGGTCTGTTGTTAGTTAGGAGTATAAACATGAGATGGGTAATGCTTTCTGTATTAGCATCTTTAATTCTTTCTTGGGGTAAAAACTTACCTTTTTTAACTGATTTTATGATTGATTACTTCCCTATGTATGATAAGTTTAGGGCAATTTCATCAATCCAGGTTATTCTCGAATTTTGTATTCCTTTTTTAGCCGTGCTTGGTCTTCAAAAGTTTTTCTCAAGAAACATAGATGACTATTTAAAATCAAGGGCATTGTATTTGTCTGGTTTAATTCTTGGCTCTATTTCATTAGGCTTATATTTTTTTGGATCTTATTTATTTGATTTTAAATCAAATTTTGAAATTTTTTCTGATTATCCAGAAATTCTAAACCTTGTGATTGAAGAAAGAAAAACTATGCTTAAAGAAGATAGTTTGAGATCTTTTATATTTATTATTACAATATTTTCTATTCTTTTTGCACACTCAAAACAATTTATTAAAAAGAATTTAGCCATTTATTCTATAATTTTTTTAGTAATCATTGATTTATGGCAAATTGATAAAACGTATGTTAATGCTGATCAATTTGTAAATAAATCTTCAGTTAACGTTCCTTTTGAACTTACTATAGCTGATAAAGCAATTTTACAGGATAATTCAGATTTTAGAGTTTTTGAACCTGAAAGAGGCTTTTCTAATGGAAGAACTTCATATTTTCATAAATCTATTGCTGGCTATCATGCCGCAAAACCTAAAAGAATACAAAATATCTATGATTTTTTTATTTCAAAAAATAACTTGGATGTATTAAATATGCTTAACGTTAAATACATTATAAAAAATGACCCCAACAATCCTTTAGGTGTTTCTAGAAATGCTAATGCTTTAGGAAATGCTTGGTTCGTAAAAGATGTTGAAATTGTAGAAAATGACAATCAAGAACTGTTAAACTTAGCTAATATTGATTTTAAATCAACATTAGTAACGCAAGATAAAACCTTGAAATCAACTAAATTTTCTTTAAGCGATTTAAATTCAATAATTTTATCTTCAAGAACAGCTAATGAATTAGTATATAATTCATCAACTAATTCAAATCAATTAGTAGTTTTTTCAGAAGCTTTTTATAAGCACGGTTGGCAGGCTTATATTGATGATGTTCCAGTAGACCATTACAGGGTTAATTACTTGCTCAGAGGCCTTGTTGTTCCGAAAGGAGATCATGAAATAATATTTAATTTTAAGCCTAAAGTAGTTTATACAGGGTCTTATATATCATTAATTGCTTATTTAATTTTATTATTAGTAATAATTAAGTTTATTTTAAATAAAAAAAATGTATAAAATATTTCCAAAAAACAGATATGACAATACTCTAAAAATGCTTAAAGAAGTATGTCCTTCTCCTTCAGTAGTTTATGACTTAGGAGTTGTTAATCCATTTTCCGAAATTATGAAACAAAATAATTATAAAGTTTATAATACTAAAGGAGAAGATTTAGATGAAAATCCAGATATTATTTTGCCCAATGATGTAGATATGGTTACTGGTTTTGAAATATTAGAACATTTAGTTTCTCCATACCCTTTACTTAAGAACCTTGAAGCTAAAAGCATTTTTTTAACCGTACCTGTAAATCTATGGTTTGCAAAAGCATATAAAAGTAAAACTGATGATAGAGATCGACATTATCATGAATTTGAGCCATGGCAGTTTGATATGTTATTAGAAAAAGCCGGTTGGAGAATAATCAAAAAGGAATTTTGGAAAAATCCTTCTTTTAAATTTGGTGTTCGACCTTTTTTAAGAAATTTCACCAACAGGTATTATGCTGTTTATGCAGAAAGGGATAAAGCTGGAAAATGGCCAAATAAGGAAAAATTTACAAATTATTATAGGGGAGTTTTAAATCTTTAATATTTCATGAGAATAGGTATGATATTAGATGCACCTTTTCCTACTGATCCAAGGGTCAGAAACGAATCTAGTGCTTTAATTAATTCTGGTAATGAGATTTTTTTATTCTGCTTGTCTTATGAAAAGGAGTTTGTAAAAAGAGAAATTATTAATGGAATAAATGTAGAGAGATTTTATTGCTCAAGGATTACTTACAAGCTATCTGCATTAGTTTATTCATTTCCTTTTTATAAATGGATAATGTCTAAAAAAATTAAAAAATTTATAAATAATAACAATTTAGATTTTTTACATGTTCATGATCTGCAAATTGCCAGTTCTGTATTTTACGCTAACTCTTCTTTTAATTTAAGTGTCACTTTAGACTTACATGAGAATAGGCCTGAAATAATGAAGTTTTATAAGCATGTAAACAGTGTTATAGGAAAATTATTTATTTCTCCATCTAAATGGAAAATAGCAGAGGAGAAATACTGTAAAATGGCTAATTCTATTGTTGTAGTTACTGATTTGGCTAAAAAAGAATTAATAGATAGAATAAAAATTAATAAAGACAGGGTAGTGGTCTTCTCAAATTCTGTATCAAAAACTTTTTATTCTGATTTTAAATTAGACAAGAATATTATTAATAAATACTCTGATTCATTTGTTTTACTTTATTTAGGAAATACTTCAAGAAGAAGAGGGTTAGAGACGGTTTTAAAATCTATACCTGAAATTATTAAATCTATTTCTAATTTTAAGTTAGTAATTGTAGGTTCAAGTTCTTACGATAATGAGCTTATTAATATTGCAAAATTTTTTAATATTTCTAAATATGTAGATTTTGAAGGCTGGAAAAATGAAAACTTATTCCCTTCTTACATTAAAGCTGCTCAAATTGGAATTTCTCCTCTACATTCTAATTTACATCATGACACTACATATGCTAACAAGCTTTTTCAATACATGTCTTTAGGGTGTCCTGTCATTTGCAGTGATGTGAAGGCTCAGAAAGCTCTTTTAGAAAGTTATGATGTAGGGTTGTTGTTTGAGTCTGAAAACTCACTAGATTTAATCGAAAAGCTTTTAAAGCTATATTTAGATGAAGATTTAAGAATGAAATTAAGCGAAAACTGTATTCATGCAATTGAAAATCATCTGAATAATGATGTAATCTCAAAAAGTTTAGTAAAATATTATGACAAATAATAAATTACTTATTGTTTCATATTATTGGCCACCTTCTGGTGGTTCTGGTGTTCAACGTTGGCTTAACTTTTCAAACATTCTAGTGAAAAATGGTTGGGATATTACGGTTTTTACTGCTGAAAATGCTAATTATCCTATTATTGATAACAAACTAGAAGAAGTTGTAGATAAAACCATAAAAGTATTTAGAATCCCTATACTAGAACCTACAGGTTTTTATAAAAAAAATAACACAGATAATGTTAAATCTTCAAGTTTTATTCAAAAAAGTATTTCATGGATTAGGGCTAATTTATTTTTTCCAGATTCTAGAATGTTTTGGATTAAAAATGTTACAAATCAGGTAACTAAGTATATTGAACAAAATAAAATAGATTGTTTAATAACAACTGCTCCACCTTTTAGCACTCATATTATTGGATTGAATATTAAGAAAAAAACTGATATAAAGTGGGTAGCAGATTTTAGAGATCCTTGGTCAGATTTTTTTCAATTCAAACTTCTCCCTATGACATCTTTTATGAGAAATAAACATTTGAAATTTGAAAATAAATGTTTGAATGTTGCAGATACAGTAATAACTACATCTCCTTCTTTAACTAAAAGATATTCTATAAAGAATTCAAATTCTTATACATTAACAAATGGTTTTAATTCAATTATTGATAATAAAGAAACTGATAAGTTTTTAATGATGTATTCAGGAGTTATGAAATCTGTTCAAAACCCTTTAAGCTTTTGGAAAATATTAAAAGAAATTTGTTTTGAAAATCAAAGCTTTTCTGATGACTTATTAGTTAGGTTTATAGGTGATTTTGACAAAGAAATTAAAAACAATAAGGATATTAAATTAATTGAATCAAAAATAAAATTTGAAAAATATCTCGAAAAATCAAAATTAGATATTGAAATGTCTAAGGCAAAAGTATTGATTCTTAGTAGTGTTAATATGGATACTGTTAATGACATTATTCCCGGTAAGCTTTTTTATTATTTTTCATTTAAACGTCCCATTATTGCATTTTCTAAATTAAACAGTGATGTTTCTGACATAATAAGTAGAACAAACACTGGAAAGGTGTTTGATTATTCAAATGAAATTGAGTTAAAAAAAAACATTTTAGAACTTTATTCTAATTACAAAACAAAAAAGAATAATTTTAAACCTAAAGGAATAGAACTTTTTACATATAATAACTTATCTAAAAACTTAAATATATTGTTAAAAAAAACTATTAAATAATGGGTGTGGTAATCAGGCAAACTTCAAAGAATATATTCACAATTTCAATTGCTTTGTTAATTGGGGGATTAAATACGCTGTATTTTTATCCAGAATTTTTAAAAGATCAGTATTACGGTTTAGTGGTTTTTTTATTAGCTACTTCAAACCTCTTACAGCCATTAATGTCTCTTGGAGCACAGCATACTATTATAAAATTCTATAGCTCGTATAAAGATAAAGTTTCTAAAGACGCTTTTCTTTCAAGTATTATTTTCATTCCATTAATTGTTATTATCCCTGTAACTTTTTTTGTTGTTAGAGCACATGACTTAATAGGAGAATTCTTATCAGTTCAAAATCCTATTATTGAATCTTATGTTTGGGTGATTTTCTTAATCTCCTTTGCAACTTCTTATTTTGAAGTGTTTTATGCATGGTCTAGAGTCCATTTAAAATCTGTCTTTGGAAATGTGTTAAAAGAAATTTACCCAAGAGTTTCTGTGTTAATTTTATTATTACTAGTATCATTTAACTTATTAACTAAGGAGAGTTTTGTTTGGTGGCTAACAGGATTTTATTACTTAAGATTAGCTATAATGATACTATACTCTTTTTCTATATACATCCCTAAATTTTCATTTAAACTTCCTCAAAATTTTACAGAAATTTTATCTTATTCAATATATATATTACTAGCAGGGTCTGCAGCTAGCCTATTAATAGATATTGATAAATATATGATTCCTCAGAAAGAAGCAATTAGTCAGGCAGCATATTATGCTGTTGCAGTATTTATTGCAACAGTTGTTGAAATTCCTGGAAGAGCTATGTTTCAAATTTTAAACCCTATGGTGGCTAAGGCAATTAATAACGGTGATTTAGTTGAACTAAATAATCTTTACCAAAAGAGTTCATCTAACTTACTTATAGTTTCTGGATTCTTTTTTTTACTTATTAATTTGAATATTACCTCATTTTATCTTTTAATGAATAATGATCTTTATTCCGATGCTATATTGGTAGTTCTAATTATTTCATTAGCAAAACTTATTCAAATGAGTTTTGGTTGTGGTCCTGCTATTTTAGCTACTTCAAGTTTTTATAAGATTACTTTACCATTCTCTATCGCTATGGCAGTTTCAGTTTATTTTTTAAATGATATTTTAATTGATCTTTATGGAATAAATGGAGCAGCAATTTCAACTTTAATAGTTATTTCACTTTTTACCATTTTAAAAGTTTTATTTATTAAATTCAAAATGAAAATTAATCCCTATGACTTTAATTCTTTTAAAATTATTTCAATCATTTCGTTGATATATTTAGCTGTTAGTTATATAGGATTTATGCATTCCGCTTTTATAGATATAGTATTAAGAAGTATAATAATTTCAATTGTATATATAAGTGTAGTTTATTACCTAGATTTTTCTAAAAACATAAATAATATTATAAAAACACTATTTAAGCGCTTGTTTTATCCTTAAGGTATTTTGATAATCTAGATTTGTTACTTTTTATTAGTTCTTTTGGTGTTCCTTGAAAAATTAAATCACCTCCTTTTTCACCGCCATCTAATCCTAAGTCTATTATGTGATCTGCACATTTAATAAGATCTGTATTGTGTTCTACTACTATAATAGAATGGCCATTTTCTAACAGAGAGTTAAACGAACTTAAAAGTTTTTTAATGTCATGAAAATGAAGACCTGTAGTAGGTTCGTCAAAGATGAACAAAGTTTTCTTTTTGTTATTTCCTTTTAACAGAAAAGTTGCCAGTTTAATTCTCTGAGCTTCTCCACCAGAAAGTGATGAGGATGATTGTCCTAGTTGAATATAGCCCATCCCCACATCTTGTAAAGGTTGTAGTTTATTAGCTATTTTATTTTGATTTGTTGTTTTAAAAAATTTTATACTTTGATCAACGGTCATTTTAAGAGTATCATCAATAGTTTTATTTTCAAACTTTACTCTTAAAATTTCTTTTTTAAAACGTTTTCCTTTACAGTATTCACAAACTAAGTTCACATCAGCCATAAATTGCATTTCAATCTTTACACTACCTTCACCTTTACAGGTTTCACAACGACCCCCATCAACATTGAATGAGAAATGTTTTGGTTTATAGTTGTTAGTTTTTGAAAGCTTTTGTGACGCAAATAAATTCCTTATGTCATCATAAACCTTAAGATAAGTTACAGGATTCGACCTAGAAGAAAGTCCTATGGGCTTTTGATCAATAAATTCAATTTCGTCAATATGATCTATATCTCCAGAAATACTATCAAATTGACCAGGCTTGTTTTTAAATATTCCTTTTTCTTTTAATAAAGCAGGGTATAATATTTTTTTGACTAATGTAGTTTTTCCACTACCTGATACACCAGTCACGGCAATGAGATTATTAAGAGGAAAATCAACAGAAATATTTTTTAAATTATTTTCTCTAGCTCCTTTGATAGAGATTTTTTTAGAAGAGTATCTGATTTTTTTTGGAACTAAAATAGCTTCAGTTTTATTTAAATATTTTGAAGTTAAACTTTTTGATTTAAGAATTTCCTTAATTGATCCTTGAGCCACTACTTCGCCTCCGTTTGAGCCGGCTTCAGGTCCGATATCAATAATTTGATCTGCAGCTCTCATTATATCTTCATCATGTTCGACAACCAAAACTGTGTTACCAATATTTTTTAACTCAATAAGTATACTTATTAGTCTTTCTGTATCCTTAGGATGCAATCCTACACTAGGTTCATCTAATACATATAAAGAACTTACCAATGAGCTGCCAAGTGAATTAGCTAGATTTATTCTTTGCGATTCGCCTCCAGATAAAGTGCTAGACCTTCTGTTAATTGTAAGATATCCAAGACCGACATTACAAATAAAACTTAACCTATTTTGTATTTCTTTTAAAATTCTATTAGCTATTTTTTTCTCGTAAGTATCCAATTTTAATTTCAACATAAACTTCAATAAATTCTCTATAGGCATTCCAACTAAATCAGTGATTGATTTGCCATTTATTTTAACATAAGAAGCTTCAGGTTTAAGTCTATTACCGTTACATTCTTTACAAGTTGTTTTACCTCTATATCTAGAGAGCATTACTCTGTTTTGAATCTTATAAATTTTATCTTCTAGTTTTTTGAAAAAGAAAGTGATTCCTTTAAAATAAGAATTTCCAGTCCATAGGAGTTCTTTTTGATCCTGAGTAAGTTTAAAGTAGGGTTTATGAATAGGGAAATTAAAATCTATTGAACTTTTTATCAGCTCATTTTTATATTTTTTTAACTTTTCTCCTCTCCATGGAGCTATAGCATTTTCATAAACTGATAAACCAGTATTTGGAATAACCAGTTCAGGATCAATACCAACAATATCTCCATAACCTCCACAACTAGAGCAAGCTCCTAAAGGATTGTTAAAACTAAATAAGTGCTGAGAGGGTTCAATGAATTTAATGCCATCTTTTTCAAATCTATTGCTAAAATTATATTTAGCATTAGATGTTATGTTATGGATAGTAACATTACCATTACCTTCATAAAATGCTAATTCTAAAGAGTCAGATAATCTATTCAAATAATCTTGATTATCATCATAAATTGATCTATCAATCACTAAGTTGAACTTCTTCTTTTTTAATTTTTCTAAACCTTCAATTCTTAATATTTTATTGTCAACTTCAATTCTAGAAAAACCCTGTTTTTGGAGAAGTTCGAGTGTTTCTGTGCTGTTGTTTAAGTTTGATAACTCTTTGTTTGAAAGTAAGAGAAATTTATCTCCAGGATTAAATGTATTAACCCGATTAAGTACAGACTTAATGGAATCTTTTTCAACCTGAGTATTAGAAAAAGGAGAGAAGGTTTTCCCAATTCTAGCATAAAGTAATTTTAAGTAATCGTATACTTCTGAAGTTGTTCCTACAGTTGATCTTGGATTTGAATTATTCACCTTTTGCTCTATAGCAATTGCAGGTGAAATACCAATTATTTTATCAACTTTTGGTTTATTAAGTTTCCCAAGAAATTGCCTAGCATAAGAAGAAAGACTTTCTATGTACCTTCTTTGTCCTTCAGCATATAAAGTATCAAAGGCCAAACTAGACTTGCCCGAGCCAGATAATCCAGTTATTACTATAAGTTTATTTTTTGGTATATCTAGATCAATATTTTTAAGATTATGCATTTTAGCACCTCTTATTTTAATATACCTAGAATCTAATTTTATGTCTTTCAAAATGTTAAAAAATCAATCTATAAATATATGATTTAAATGATTTTTATAACTGTAAAATCGCAAACAATTTTTTATTTAAAATCATTTTACTAAATTTGATTACATCATAAAACATTAGCCTATACCTGAAACCTACTTAATTATTTCGAAATAAATAGAAATTATATTTTAATTTAAAATTAGGTAATGGTAAATTATGTAAACGATTCTGTTCTACTTGACAGATATAAATCAGGTAATGCTTATTCTTTTGAAACTCTTTTTTTACGTCATAAAGAAAGAATATTTAATTACATTAATTCTAAGGTTTTAGATCCTGATATTTCCAATGATATTTTACAAGAAACCTTCATTAAAGTATTTAGCTTAGTTAAGCTTGGTAAATATAACGAACAAGGAAAGTTTCTTCCATGGACACTTAGAATCTCCCATAACTTGGTTATGGATCACTTCAGAAATGTTAAAAGATCGAAATTAAATTACAACAACAATATGAATCAGGTTTTATCTAAATTAAATTCAGAAAGTTTAATTCTAGAAAATAATGTTATTTCTGACAAAACCTTGTCTAAGGTTCTGTTCGAAATGATTGATCAACTTCCAGAATCTCAAAAAGAAATAGTTAAACTTAGGTTTTATGAAAATTTAACTTTTAAAGAAATTGCTAAGATGAATAATATATCAATTAACACCGCACTTGGGAGAATTAGATATTCAATTAATAATTTAAGAAAAAAAATGAAAGAGTCTAAAATGAAAAACGAACTAAAAGAATTGAGTTATCTGTAAAAGGATTAATAATTAAATTGTTTTAACAATGATTTTCTTCCAATTTTTCGTGTAATTAAATCTGTTTTTAGACTCCAGCCTCTAGCTGGCGAATATTGTCTTCCATACCATATTATCTGTAAATGAAGTTTATTCCATAATTCTTCCGGAAAAATTCTTTTCGCATCTTTTTCAGTTACTTTAACATTTTTGCCAGAAGTCATTCCCCAACGATACATTAATCTATGTATATGAGTGTCTACAGGAAATGTAGGCACGCCAAATGCTTGAGCCATAACAACACTAGCTGTTTTATGTCCAACTGCCGGTAAAGCCTCTAAGTCTTCAAAATTATCAGGAACTATACCGTTGTGTTTATCTATTAATATTTTTGAAAGCACATGAATTCCTTTGGATTTCATAGGAGACAAACCTACTGGCCTGATGATATTTCTTATTTCTTCTACACTTAGTTTAATCATGTCAATTGGATTATCTGCTTTCGAGAACAGGATGGGGGTTATTTTATTTACACCAACATCTGTGCTTTGTGCGGATAACAATACGGCGATTAATAAAGTATATGAATCTTTATGGTCTAAAGGGATTGGAACTTCGGGAAATAGTAATTCTAAAGTGTCTATTATATAATTTATTTTATCGATCTTTTTCATAAATATTTTATAAATTTACTACAAAATAAATCAATTAATTATGTTAAAAGTTGGAGATAAATTACCTGATTTTTCTTGTTATGATGATAAAGATAATCTGATTACTCAAGATCATTTCAAAAACAAAAAAACTGTTTTGTTTTTTTATCCTAGAGCAAATACGCCTGGATGTACTGCCCAAGCTTGTAATTTATCTGAAAATTATTCAGAATTAACAGGTGCAGGGTATTCAATTTTTGGTGTTAGTGCAGATAAAGTTAAACATCAATCTTCCTTTTCAAATAAATTTGGTTTTCCTTACCCTTTGTTAGCTGACACAGAAAAAATATTGATAAATGGATTTGGTGTATGGGGATCTAAAAAATATCAAGGTAAGGAATATGATGGGATAATGAGAACAACTTTTATTATTAATGAAAATTGTGTAATTGTTAAAGTTATAGATAAAGTAAAAACTAAAGATCACACCAGCCAGATTCTAGATTAACTCCTTTTATATCCGAACAGTTTTTTTTCTTTGATTAACTTAGTCACAGCATCTGGAATTGAATCTTCCCATCCTTTCTCGTTGTTTTGTATCATGGACAGTACTTTTTCTGAGTATATATCAAGAAGTTTTTCATTAAAAGAAAATATATCAATGATCTTATTGTTGAATTTGAAAAATTTATAAAGATTTTTAATTTTAGTATCTACTTGTAGATTGTTGCTGTTTATTATTTTCCCATCTTTACTATCTTTCATTGGATACAAGAACACCTTAAGGTTTTTGAAAAACAATTTACCAAAAGCTTCAAGTATGCCACCCTTTAAATGATTATAGTATTTTTCATCAAAAACTTCAATAAGATTGTTTACACCCATGGTTAGAACAATCTTTTCTTGTGTATAATTTGAAAAATATTCTGCTAGCCTATAATACTCTTTAAAATTAGTTATCATAACTGTTTGACCTAAAGAACACAAAAGTGTAGCGCGATGAATAAAATCTAATTCATTTATATTTCCATTAGATGTTTTTAAATTTGATAATGTAATTTCAAATACCGTTAAATGATCCTCCTTAACATAATCTTCTTGATGTGAAATTATCTCAATAGATTCATTAATCATATCTTCATTTACTTTCGTGACAGGTCTAAATCTCCCTCTAATAGCTAATATGTTTTTTTTGTACAAAACTCGAGCAGGAAGAATATTGTTGCCATCTGGACCAAACATTACAGCTTCAGTCATTCCGTTTTTTATAAGTTCCATACTCATTACCCTGTTGTCTACATTTTTAAAAAGTGGCCCAGAAAAATTAATTGTATCAATCTCAATGGCTTCTGAATCAATGTGATCATAAAGATATTTAAGAAGTTTTTTGGGCTTATCGTGCTTATAGTAAGCTCCGTATATTAAATTTAGTCCCATTAAGCCTAAAGTTTCTTGCTGAGATTTAGCTTCGAAATTGTGAAACCTTACGTGTATGTGTATCTGGCTAAAGTCATCTTTTGAATTCGTTTGAAATTTAATACCCATCCATCCGTGACCTTTATATTTTTTTGCAAAGTCAATCGTAGCAACAGTATTAGCATAGGTAAAAAACATTTTGTCCGGATTATTTTCTCTACTCATTCTTGTTTCGAGTAAATTAACTTCATGACTCAGCATTTTTTTTAATCTAGATTCTGAAACATATCCATGGTCAGGTTCTTCACCATAAATAGCATCACTAAAAGCCTTATCATAGGCACTCATTGTTTTGGCGATAGTTCCAGAAGCTCCGCCAGATCTAAAAAAATGACGAGCTACTTCTTGACCAGCTCCAATTTCAGCAAATGTTCCGTAAATATGACTGTTTAAATTTATCTTTAAAGCCTTAGCCTTAACTGAGGGGATATTTTCGAATGGTTGGTCTCCTTTTAGAGAAATTGACATTATATAAAAATAATATAAGCTAAGTTAAAAAGTTTATCAATTAAAAAATATATTTTTGATTATTATTATTATTATTATTATTTGAAAATAACTTTTCTAGGTACTGGTACTTCAACAGGTATTCCAATTATTGGAAGCAAACACCCTGTATGCTTAAGTGAAAATTATAAAGACAAACGACTCAGATCGTCAATTATGATAGAATGGGATGTTTTTAAGTACGTAGTTGACACTGGGCCAGACTTTAGACAACAGATGTTAAACTCTAATTGTGATAGACTTAATGGTGTTTTGTATACTCATGAACATGCCGATCATACTGCTGGAATTGATGATATAAGACCGTTTTGCTATAATAATGGAGAGATGCCCATTTATGCTCATCAAAGGGTATTAAGTAACTTATCTATTAGATTTAGTTATATATTTAAAACTAAAAACAGATACCCAGGTTCTCCTTCAGTTAATCCTGTTGCTATTTTAGAAAATAGACCTTTCACTTTATCGAATTTAGAAATTGTTCCTATTAGTTATTTACACGGTGATTTACAAGTATTTGGTTACCGTTTTAATGATTTTGCTTATTTAACAGATTTGAAAACTATAAATGATTTTGAAATAAGTAAACTTAAAAATCTTGATGTTCTTGTTTTGAATGCAATTAGAATAGAGCCTCATTTTTCTCATCTTAATCTTGAAGAAGCTTTAAATCTTATAAAAAAAATTAAACCCAAAAAAACTTATTTAACCCATATAAGTCATAAACTGGGTTTTCATAATGAAGTTGAAGCTAAGCTACCAAACAACGTTTACCTTTCTTATGATGGCTTGGAATTATCATTAAGCTAGTCTTTTTACTATCCAGTTTAACATTGACTTGATGTTTTCTGGCGAAACACCATGACCAATCGGAAAATCTTCAAAAACATAATTTAAATTGTTTTCATCTAAAAACTTTAAACTCCTTTTTGATAAATCAAAAGGGAGAACTTCATCTAAAGTGCCATGTGAAATATAAAATGATAGATTTTTTAGTGATTTTTTAGATAGATTTATTATGCTTGGATCTATAGCGCCACTTAATGATATTATATTTTTTACTTTTTCAGGATAGGTTAGAGCTACTGCATTAATTAATATAGAACCTTGACTAAAGCCCATTAATGTTACATTATCTTTATCTATATTGAAAATGTCAATACATCTATCAATACAATTAGCAACTTTGTCTCTTGATTGAATAGCTTTTGGAATATCATAAATTTTATCTCCATTCAAATTCATTGTAATATCATACCATCCAAATCCAATTCCTTGAATGTCTACATCACCTCGAATTGAAATAATTGTTAATTCATCAGGTAGAGCTTTAGCAAAAGAAAATAAATCATTTTCATTACTTCCATAACCGTGAACCATAATAAGAAGAGGGGAGGGCGTGTCAATTAAATTTGATTTTCTATGTATATAAAAAAAAGGAAGTTTATTCATTAATTATATATTTTTCTTTAACTATTATCCCTAAAGGAGAACCAGTCATTTTCATTCCTAAAAAAGCGCTGTTTTTGGATTTGGAAAGAATATTAGATTTTGAAAAAGTATAATTAGAATCAATTGTGAATAGAGTAAGATCAGCTTCTAAGCCTTCTTCAATTTTAGTATTATTAATATTAAATCTATTTTTACCACTAGTTAAAATTTTAATAGTTTCATCCAAATTGAAAATAGTTAATAAAGCTCCGAAAAATGATTCTAAACCTATTGTGCCACATAAGGAACTTTCTATATCAGTTTTTTTATTTTCAATATCTATTGGATTATGATCGCTAGTTACCATATCAATTATACCTATTTTAACTCCATTAACTAAAGCTAGTCTATCTTTTTCAGTCCTTAATGGAGGGGATACTTTAAACCTAGTGTCAAAATCTTTTAATTTTTCTTCATTAAAAATTAAATTATGGATGGCTACACTGCATGTGACATCTAATCCATTTGATTTAGCTTTTTTAATTAAATCAACAGATTCTTTTGTTGAAATAGTTGGAATGTGAAGTTTGCCCCCTGTATATTTTAATATATTTAAATCTCTGCTAATTTGAATTTCTTCTGAAAGATTTGGAATTCCTTTTATGCCATATTTAGTGCTTATAACCCCCTCATTTATAACACCATTATTTGAAATTAAGTTGTCTTGTCCAAACGACATTATAACTGAATTAAAAGTTTGAGAGTAAAGTAAAGCTGTTTTTAATAAATTAGGGTTTTTTATAGATTTTTTATAATCATAAAAAGCAACAGCACCACTTTTTTTCATATCTCTAAGTTCAGCTAACTCTTTAGATTTACTTGAAACAGAGAGGGCGCCAACAGGGTGAATGTTTGTTATCAAACCTTTTGATTTCATTTTAATAAATGAAATATCTGATTGATTATCAATTACAGGATTGGTATTAGGGTTTAGTAATAAATTTGTGAAACCGCTTCTAGATGCGACATTCCCACCATTCTCAATAGTTTCTCTCTCTTCATAGCCAGGTTCACCAAATGACACACTGCTATCAAACCATCCACTAGAAACATGAAGATTTTTAATATAAATCTCTTTTGTATTAGACAGCTTAATTGACTTTGAAATCTTTTGAATTTTACCTTCAGAAATTAAAATATCTTGCTTAGTACCGTTGTGCTTACTTTCGGCATTTATAACTTTTGCAGATTTAAGAATAATAGACATGCAACCAAGTTATTTAAAAAGCATTAAAAAATAATGCTGGGCAAATATAGTAATTGATTTGAATTATTATGTAAAAGATTTTAAAATCCTTCAAAAACTCCTAATCCAAATAAAGCAAAATCATATTTAACAGGATCATTTTTGTCTAGCGCTCTTAAATTTTTATCTAATTCCAAAACCGCTTTATGATCGTTTTGTTTTCTATTTAATAGACCAAGTTTTCTTGCTACATTTCCGCTATGTACATCTAGAGGACAAGAAAGTATAGATTTATTTATGTTGTTCCATATACCAAAATCAACTCCATTATTATCATCTCTTACCATCCATCTTAAAAACATATTTATCCTTTTTGATGCTGACCCTTTTCTTGGATCGCTAATGTGTTTTGTTGTTCTAATTGGGAAATCAATGTTAAAAAATATTTTTTTAAAATTATGAATTGAATCATGCATGTTAAATCGGTTTTGAGTTAAACAGAATACCGTTTCTAAATCATTGTATTTAGTGTACAATTCTTTTAGTTTTTTGATAAAATATCTAAAATCTATTTCATTAAAAGTTCTGTGTTTTACATAGAGTTTTTCTATTTCTTTTTCAGTAGAATTAACTATGAATTCATATGGAGAGTTATCTAAATTTTCTATCATTATTTTAGCATTTTTAATAATAGTTTTTCTTTGTCCCCATGCAATAGTTGATGTTAAAAATGCAGCTATTTCAATATCTTGTTTAAGTTTGAATTCATGAGGAACTTGAATAGGATCAGACTCAATAAAAACCTTCTGATTATATTGTTCGTATTTTTTATCTAAAAATTCTTTTAATTCAAATTTAGTTAGCCCACTTTCCATCAATTAAATTGAGTTTTCTATCTGTCATATTAGCCAATTCTTTGTTGTGTGTAACTAATATCATAGTAATATTTAAATCATCTCTTAGTTCAAAAAATAATTTATGTAATGCGTCAGCAGATATTGAATCTAAATTTCCGCTTGGTTCATCTGCGAATAAAATTTTAGGTTCATTTATTAAAGCTCTTGCAACTGCTACTCTTTGCTGTTCTCCGCCAGATAGTTCGTTAGGATTTTGACTTTTAACGTGGGTTAAATTAAGAGATTTTAATAATTTTTCAGCTCTTTTGGTGATTTCTGAGTTTGAATCTCCTTTAATTAGACCAGGCAAACATATGTTTTCAATAGCAGTAAACTCCGGTAAAAGCTCGTGGAATTGAAAAATAAAACCAATTTCTGTATTTCTAAAATTGGAGAGGTTATTATCACTTAGTTTAATTATTTCTGTATTATTAAGAAGTAATTTCGGTTGATTATCTAAGTCGGGCTTATCAAGAGTGCTTAAAATATGTAATAAAGTAGTTTTTCCAGCTCCCGAAGGCCCTACTATTGAAATAATTTCACCTTTCTCAACTTCAATACTGACATTGTCTAAGACTTTTTTACCATTGAATGTTTTAGAAATATTATTTGCTGAAATCATTTAAATTATATTTTATTTCTTTTTAAATACGTTGTAATCTAAGAAATAATTTATTCTAAGCGAAACTTGGTGATCAATAGGTTTTTGAAATAATTCTTTAGTACTACTATAATATGAAATCCCTGACAAATTATCTTCATTAAAAATATTATTCCTATACAACAATATTAGTTTGCTTCCAGGTAAAAACTCCCAATTATAGCTTAAGTCTAAATTCCATAGATTGAAATTTGTATTGGGGTCATTATCTATTATATATTTGTCGGAAAGTAATCTTTCTCCCTTAGAGTTAAGTAAGAAAAAAGAATCATTATAATTTGCACTACTCCAAAATTGTCTAAATTTCAAAACAAGAGACTTGTAAGAGTTAAAGTTGTAATTCAGAGTTAAATTATTTTCTAAAACCTTAACGTCTCGTTTTCCAAAGTAAATATTATCATCTTCATTAAACACATAACCTATATCGTCATTAGCTGAAGCCTTCTTTAATTCATATTCTAAGTTAAACCTGTCAGAGAATCTAAACCCAAGTCCTATACCATATTCTGTACGATTTTTATTTTCATTTAAAAACTCATTGACAGCGTAAGAATGTTCAATTCCAAAACCATATTGAATTTTTTTTCTTTTATCAGACTTATAATCTAATGAAATTGCATATTCACCAGGTTCCTTAATAAACACATCTTCTTCTCTTGGTTCTTCGTAATTATTATAAATTGAAGTGTAGTCAAAACTAAGTCTAATTTCTTCTAGTTTTGTATTGATTATAGTAGTTCCTATTCTCCAACCTGTTGATTTTATTTCCTTTGGATAAAATCTACTTCTTTTACTCATCCATAAATAAGCTTCAATTTTTTCATATAAATTAGTTGACTCAAAAGTTGTGTATCTTATTCTTCCAGAAATTCTTTGATCATTCCTGTTGTTGTAATAACCTAAATCATTTTGATAGTAATTAGCATCTACACCATCCCAACCAAAACCAAATCTAAAATTTCCGGTTAGTTCTGAAAAGTTAATAGAGCCTCTAAATCCCTTTGTAGATGAAAATGTAGGAGAGTCACTTTGGAAAAAGTTCCCACTAATGTTAAACTTTCTTTTATAATCAAATAGGTTAAAAACAATAGTGCTGTTATTGGAGTTTTTAAAACTTCCACTTCTATTTACATTAGCATTTAGAAACGAAATAGTTGAATAATCATTTAATATTTGTTGACTTAAAGAAATTACGTTATAATTTGTTATTGATGCAATTTTTTCAGTCCTAACCTTTCCAGTTGAAGAGTTTGTAACTATTGCATAAGCATTGTCAGTGATTGAGTTTATAAATCCAATACTAAGACCAGAATTTGTAGTTCCTGTTAATTTAATTGAGTTTAATAAATCTGCTTTTCTATCATAGGTTAGTACTTCTTCATCCTCATTTAACAAGTCTTCTTCTTCAAAACTTATATCCTCTCCAATCCTTCTACTATAAAAGAAATTACCTCCTCTATATCCACGACTATCTGCTTTTTTAAACAATATTGCTCCTTCAGTGAAAAAAGATCTATTTTCATCGAACCTTTGCTCAAAAGGACCTAAGTTTAACTCTTCTTCATCATAAGCAACTTGACCAAAGTCAGGAATTAAAGTAGCATCTAAAGTAAAGCTGTTGTTTATACCGTATTTAAGATCCATTCCTGCAGAATACCCTATCAACGGCTTATTAGATTTATTTAAATCTACTGAAGATTGTGCGTAAGGATAAAAAAATAACCTAACAGGTGGTGATATGTTTTTTATTTCAGATGTTATTCCCATTGATTCGGAATATTTCATATTTTTTAAATCAACAAAATTCCATGTGTATACCTCACCTAAATCGGCAATTTTTCTACCAAAATTAATACCCCATTTTTGAATATTTTTAGACGGAAAACGTAGTGCGCTATATGGAATCCTCATTTCCAATGTCCATCCCTCTTTATTAACATTTACTTTAGATTCAAAAACCGTGTCAAAATCAAAATCATCATCTGACATTTCTCCAGAAGAATAAGAATCTCCCAATGTCCCTGCGCTTGTTACTAGAAAACTTTGTTCACTAATATTGTCATCGAATGTGTTTATTGAAACAAAAAAAGTTTCAGCATTCACTTCCCATATATCATCTCTTTGACTAAATTCAATAGGGACAGGATTTGGGTTATTAAATTTTGCTGCTATATATATTGCGTTATCGTCATAGCCCATATATACGTAATTTTCATATCCTTTTCTTTCAGATGACCCGTTTATTGGCATCCACCTTTCAAAGTCGGTAGCTGCATTGAGACCTTTCCATTGTTCATCATTAATAATCCCGTCAATTTTGGGTGGAGAATCTAAAAGAGAAATATTTAATGTTTTCCTATCTTGAGAAAATGAAAAGCTTATGAAAAGGACAAAAAATATATAAATGCTATTTCTCAAATTGTTTATTATTTATTTAAAATAATGGCGAATTTAATCTAATTTTAGATAACTATCTTAAACAAAGGTTTAATGTCAAGCAATAAGTATATAATAATTGGTGGTGGTTGTTTTTGGTGTACTGAAACTATATTTAAAAAAGTTAATGGTGTTATAAGTGTTTTTCCAGGATATACTGGAGGTGAGACGATAAATCCATCATACAAACAAATATGTACAGGATTAACCGGTCATGCTGAAGTTGTTAAAGTAGAGTATGACTCTAAAATTATTTCTTTTAAGGATGTGTTGATTATTTTTTTTTCAACTCATGACCCTACCACTTTAAACAGACAAGGAAATGATGTAGGCACTCAATATCGCTCATCAATATTCACAAGCAATTTGAAGGAGATAAAAATTATTAACAATTATATAGATGAACTTAATAGTTCCAAAGAATATTCTAAGCCATTAGTCACTACTATTGAAAAGGAAAATATATTTTATCAAGCTGAAAATTATCACCATGATTATTTTGAATTGAATCAGAATGCTCCTTATTGCTCAATGGTGATTAAACCTAAATTGAATAAGTTTTTAGAAAATGGCAAGACTTATTTAAAATAAATTCAGTTTTTAAATAGGATACCGCCAGAAAGTAGTTTTATCATTTTTACTACCATGACTTTAGCTATTTTATAAAAAAAATTAAAATAGAATTTATCTTTTTGAAAAGTAAAAACACTCACTAAAGCACTGGCAAATAATCCAAACCAAATTAGTAGAATTTGGTATACTGGAAAAAGGACAAGAATTCTAAGTGGCCAATAAATTAAAGGGTGTAAAAAACTTTTACTTATGTTGAAATAATCCATAACTGGGCCAGAAAGTGCAGCTGCAGATGAACCTGTTACTCCAAAAACGATAAAAATTATTACAATTTGGGAGTTTGAATTAATTCCCCATTTAGATTTAAGCCTTTCTAACATAGACTAGTTTAATATTGTATTTATTTGTTCAGCTAATTCTAATCCTATTCTATCTTGAGCTTCTTTAGTTGCAGCTCCAATATGTGGAGTTAACGATATTTTTGGGTGCATTAGAAGTTGAACAGCAGGTTTTGGTTCGTTCTCAAAAGTATCTAGACCAGCAAATGATAATTTACCAGAATTTAAAGCTGAGATTAATTCAACTTCATTAACAACTCCACCTCTTGCAACATTAATTAAACCAACCCCATCTTTCATTAAATCAAATTCTTTTTTGTCTATTACAAACTTTTTTTGAAGAGGAACATGTAAAGAAATAAAATCAGAATTTTTAAGCACATCATTTAATTTTGAAATTTTTATTTCAAAATCCAATGATTTATTTCCTGAAAAATCTAAAGTTAAATCAACTTTTTCCATATGTTTATCATATACTAAAACGTTCATTCCAACTCCTAAAGCAATTTTTGCTGTTTCTCTTCCAATTCTTCCAAAACCAATAATCCCAATAGTTTTCCCTCTCAATTCAATGCCTTTAGCATAAGATTTTTTTAATGCTTTAAAATTACTATCTCCTTCTAAAGGCATAGCTCTATTTGATTCATGAAGAAATCTAACTCCACTGTATAAATGAGCAAAAACTAATTCTGCAACAGACGCTGATGAAGATGCAGGAGTGTTGATAACATTAATGCCTTTACTTCTAGCGTACTCAACATCAATATTATCCATTCCTACACCACCTCTTCCAATAATTTTTAAATCTTTGCATTTGTCAATCAACTCTTTTCTTATATTGGTAGCGCTTCTAACTAGTATTACACTTACTTTTTCTTTATTTATATAGTTTATTAATTGATCTTGGGCCACTGTTGTGGTTGACACGTTAAATCCAGCTGTTTCTAAAGCTACTTTTCCGCTATTAGAAATTCCATCATTAGCTAAAATGTTTATCATAAAATTTATATTATACTTTTCTTTTTAATTCATTCATTACTTCAATTAATACCTTTACGGATTCTATTTCTAGTGCATTATAAATTGAAGCACGATAGCCTCCAACAGATATATGTCCATTAATTCCATTAATATTTGCTTCTTTACTTAATTTGTCAAAAACTTCTTTATGATCTTGATTGACTAAATTGAAAGTAGCATTCATTGTACTCCTGTCTTCTTTAGCAGCAAATCCTTTAAATAATTCATTATTGTCAATAGCATTGTATAACAATTGAGCTTTTTCATTATTTTTAGATTCAATATTTTCTATACCACCATTATTATCTATCCACTTAAGTGTTAGCATTGAAGTGTAAACTGCAAAAACAGGTGGAGTGTTAAACATACTCTCTTTGTCTATATGCACTTTATAGTCAAGCATTGAAGGGATGTCCCTTGAGACTTTACCTAAAATATCTTCTTTAATAACGACTAGGGTAGTTCCTGCGGGGCCCATATTCTTTTGAGCACCTGCGTATATTAATCCAAATTTTGAAAAATCAATTTTTCTAGAAAATATATCTGAAGACATATCAGCAACGAGATTAACTGAAGTGTTAGGAATCTCTTTAATTTGTGTACCAAAAATTGTATTGTTTGTAGTGATGTGAAAATAATCTAAATCAGGGTCAATAGAATACCCTTTAGGGATATAATTAAAGTTTTTATCCTTTGAAGAGGCTATTTCAATAGCCTCTCCAAAAATTTTAGCTTCTTTTAAAGCTTTACTCGACCATACTCCAGTATTTAAATAACCTGCTTTATTTTCCAGTAAATTATAAGCTGTCATAAGAAATTGATTACTAGCTCCACCTTGTAAAAAAAGAGCTTTATATCCCTTATTTTCTAAATCCAGTAGCTTTAAAGCTAAAGATGTGGCTTTGTCCATTATCTCTATAAAATCTTTACTTCTATGAGATATTTCTAACAAAGACAATCCAGAGTTGTTTATATTAAGAATTCCGTTTGATGCTTCCTTAATAACTGAATCAGGAAGAATGCTAGGGCCAGCACTGAAGTTGTGTACTTTCATTTACTATTTTAAAAGCATGCAATTTAATAAAATACAAAATATTAAAAGCTTTTTTTTAATTAATATATCATTATATTTTTAACAAAAAATCTAATGTGTTTATGTTATCTGCATAGTCATCAATCTTAGGTTTTTGACTTGAGCCGAAATTAGTGGAATTACATATATTTAAATTGCTTACTACACATTGTAATGAATCTTTAATATCAGAAATGTAAGTGTTTAAACCTTTAGAGTTTTCATAATATTCAAAAAACAAACATCCTATAGGTGAGCCAAGTTTTTTATCTTCTTTTAAAATAACAAAACCATTTTCAATAAACTTTTGTTCACTCATTAGATACACTGCTTTATTATAATCGTAGTTGTTAACATATTTGTTATGATTAATGATCTCTTTAAACGTAAACAATGCATTGAATAGCAAATCAAAATCATATCCTTTAGGAATTAAGAGTTTGGAAATGCTTCTACAACCCATACCGAAATAAGTAAAAATATCGTTACCTAAATTTTTTAAATCAGTTTCAGATTCATTGCCGTCTAAAACAGCTATGGAATGTCGAGTTTTTCTTAGAAGGTTAGGGTAGCCTCCAAAATAGTATTCAAAATATTTAAACGAGCTATTACTGCCTGTTGCGATAACTCCGTTAAAATCTTTGATTGGAGTTGTGGTGAATTCAACTTTGTTTTTAACACCTGGTAATTCTGAATCTAAGAACTCAATAATAAAAGGTATTAATATTTTATCATCAGAGGATAGTTTTACGATGCAATCGAAATTTAATATCAATCCACATAATAGGTCATGAAACCCAACTAATGGTAAGTTTCCAGCCATAATTATAGCTATTTTCTTATCAGATTTATCTGTAATTTGATATTGATCAGTCCAGTTTTTTAAATTATCATAATTAAGTTGTTTTGACCATTCGAGTAAGGCTTGCTTTACAGAATGTTCAGTAAACCAAGAATTGTATTTATAGGCCATATCTATGGCTTTGTTTAACTCTATGGGCCAATGAGTAAAATCATTAGATGAATTTTTTGAAATGTTGTTACTGAAAAGAATTCCTAATTTTTCGAATGCTTTAATTCTATTATATAATGTTGGCACTAAACTTGTTTGTGATGTTAATTGGTGTTATTTTTGAACAAATTTAAATAAAGATTGCATCAATAACAATGGCTATAAAAATAACTGATGAATGTATAAATTGTGGAGCTTGTGAGGCAGAGTGCCCAAACACCGCTATTTATGAAGCTGCTTATGAATGGAAATATTCAGATGGCACTAGTTTGTCAGGAGATTTGATTCTGCCTAATGGAAAAAATGTTAATGCAGAAATCGAACAAGAACCTGTTTCTGATGAGTACTATTTTATATCTAGTGATAAATGTACAGAGTGTAAGGGCTTTCATGACGAACCTCAATGTGCTGCTGTTTGTCCAGTGGATTGCTGTGTTCCAGATGAAGACAATGTTGAATCAGAAGAAAATCTTCTTGAAAAACAGAAATTTATGCATCCTGAAAATTAATTTATGAAAGCTGGTATAGTAGGTCTTCCTAACGTTGGTAAATCAACACTTTTTAACTGTTTATCAAACACTAAAGCACAAAGCGCTAATTTCCCATTCTGCACTATTGAACCCAATATAGGAATTATTAATGTTCCTGATAAAAGGATGGAGAATTTAGAGAAATTAGTAAATCCTGAAAAAGTTATTCCGGCAACAGTAGAGATTGTAGATATTGCTGGACTTGTTAAAGGAGCTAGTAAGGGAGAAGGGTTAGGGAATCAATTTCTTGCTAATATTAGAGAAACTGATGCAATTATTCACGTTTTAAGGTGCTTCGATGATGATAATATTATTCATGTTGAAGAATCTATAGACCCTGTTAGAGACAAAGAAATTATAGATTTAGAGCTTCAACTTAAAGACTTAGAGACTTTAGAGAAAAGAAAGGACAAGATAGCACGTTTGATAAAAACAGGTGATAAAGAAGCTTTAATTGAAAATAATATATTAATTAAGTTAATTAATCAAATTCATTCATTTAAGCCAGTTAGAACTGTTGATTTGACAGAAAAAGAACAGATTTTTGTTGACACTATGGAATTGATTACAAATAAACCGGTTTTTTACGTATGTAATGTTGATGAATCATCAGCTGTTAATGGTAATTCTCATGTTGAAAATGTAAAAAAAGTAATTCAGGCTGAAAATGCAGAGTTGATAATTTTAGCCGTTGCAACTGAAGCGGACATTAACGATTTGGATACATATGAAGATAGACAAGTTTTTCTGTCTGACATTGGATTAAGTGAGCCAGGATCATCAAAAATGATTAGAAAAGCATATGATATATTAAATCTACAAACTTATTTTACTGCTGGTATAAAAGAAGTTAGAGCTTGGACTATTCATAAAGGGATGACTGCTCCTCAAGCTGCAGGTGTGATTCATACGGATTTTGAAAAAGGCTTTATTAAGGCTGAAGTCATTTCTTATGACAATTACATAAAATATGGAAGTGAATCAAAAGCTAGAGAATTTGGGAAATTAAATATTGAAGGGAAAGACTATGTTGTAAAGGATGGTGATGTTATGCATTTTAGATTTAATGTTTAGTTAAAAAAGATTTCAACAAAAGTCCACAACGATTGTTAATTAATTTATTAAAACACCATTTCATTTTTTTTTAAACCACACCTATATTAGCTATTTTCGTAGCTATGTCAATTACATCAAATTATACTGAAGACAATATTAGGTCGCTAGACTGGAAGGAGCATATTAGAATGCGTCCTGGTATGTATATTGGAAAGCTAGGTGATGGTTCGTCACCTGATGACGGCATTTATATTCTTTTAAAAGAAGTTCTTGATAATTCTATTGATGAGTTTGTCATGGGTGCAGGAAAGACAATTGATATTTCAATTTCAGACTCAGGAGTTTCAGTTAGAGATTATGGAAGGGGAATTCCTCTAGGTAAAGTTGTTGATGTTGTTTCTAAGATGAACACAGGTGCTAAATATGACTCAAGAGCATTTAAAAAATCTGTAGGCCTAAATGGAGTGGGTACTAAAGCTGTGAATGCTTTATCTTCTAGTTTTAAGGTAGAATCTTGTCGTGATGAAAAAATAAAAACTGTTCATTTTGAACATGGAAATTTGACGTTAGATAAAGAGATTGAAGAGTCTTCAAAAAGAAAAGGAACAAAAGTTACTTTCATTCCAGATGAAGTAATATTTAAAAAATACAAATATAGGGCTGAGTATGTGTCTAAAATGCTTAAGTATTATGTTTATTTAAATCCTGGATTAACTATTGTTTTTAACGGTGAAAAATATATTTCTGAAAATGGTTTAAAAGATTTATTGGAGGACAATAATGATATTGAAAAATTATTATATCCTATAATTCATTTAAAAGGCGATGATATTGAAGTAGCTATTACTCATAGTAAAATCCAGTATAGTGAAGAATATTACTCATTTGTGAATGGACAGCATACAACTCAAGGAGGAACTCACCAATCCGCTTTTAGAGAAGCTGTAGTTAAAGTTGTTAGAGATTTTTATGGTAAGCCCTATGATGCTAGTGATGTTAGAAAGTCAATTATTTCTGCTGTTAGTATTAAAGTTATGGAACCAATTTTCGAGTCACAAACTAAAACTAAGTTAGGTTCTACAGAAATGGGTGGAGGTTTGCCTACTGTCAGATCGTATATACATGATTTTATTGGAAAATACCTTGATAATTATCTTCATAAAAATCCAGATACTGCTGAGAAAATTCAAAGAAAAATCACCCAAGCTGAAAAAGAAAGAAAAGAACTTTCTGGCATTAGGAAATTAGCAAGAGAAAGAGCGAAAAAATCAAACCTTCATAATAAAAAATTAAGAGATTGTAGAGTTCATTTGGGAGATATGAATAAGGAAAACAGGTTAGATTCAACTTTGTTTATAACTGAAGGTGATTCTGCTAGTGGGTCTATTACAAAATCAAGGAATGTTAACACACAAGCTGTTTTTAGTTTAAGAGGAAAGCCCCTTAATTGTTATTCAATGTCTAAGAAAATTGTTTATGAAAATGAAGAGTTTAATTTATTGCAAGCTGCTTTAAATATTGAAGATAGTATAGAGTACTTAAGATATAATAATATTGTTATTGCAACTGATGCTGATGTTGATGGAATGCATATTAGATTGCTTTTAATCACTTTCTTTTTACAATTTTTCCCAGAATTAATTAAAGAAGGACATTTGTACATACTTCAAACTCCTCTGTTTAGAGTTAGAAATAAAAAAGAAACAATTTATTGTTATTCAGAAAAGGAGAGAATTCAGGCTTTTAAAAAATTAGGATCTAAACCAGAAATAACAAGATTTAAAGGTTTGGGTGAAATTTCTCCAGATGAGTTCAAGCATTTTATTGGAGAGAGTATAAGATTAGATCCAGTAATGTTAGATGAAAATTTCAGTATTGAAGAACTGCTTTCTTTTTACATGGGGAAAAACACACCTGATAGACAAAAATTCATAATTGACAACCTTAAAGTTGAATTAGATAGAATAGATTCATAATATGGAAGAAGGATATATAGAGCAAAGTAACTTAAATAAAAAAGATGAATTAGGGGATTCGTTAATTCGAGTTTCCGGAATGTATAAAGATTGGTTTTTAGATTATGCTTCTTATGTAATTTTAGAAAGAGCGGTTCCATCAATCGAGGATGGCTTTAAGCCTGTTCAAAGAAGAATTCTTCACTCGATGAAAGATTTAGATGATGGACGCTTCAATAAGGTAGCTAATATAGTAGGTCATACTATGCAGTATCACCCCCATGGTGATGCAAGTATTGCTGACGCAATGGTTCAGGTAGGACAAAAAGAACTTTTAATAGAAACTCAGGGTAATTGGGGAAATATATTAACTGGCGACAGATCTGCAGCTTCAAGGTATATTGAAGCAAGACTCTCTAAGTTTGCGTTAGAGGTCGTTTTTAGTCCTAAAATTACAAAATGGCAATCTTCATATGATGGAAGAAGAAAAGAACCTATAAACTTACCAGTCAAATTTCCTTTACTTTTAGCTCAAGGGGGAGAAGGTATTGCAGTTGGTTTATCCACTAAGATTTTGCCACATAATTTTATTGAGTTAATTGACTCGTCAATTAAATGTTTGAAAGGACAGAAGTTTACACTATTTCCAGATTTTCCTACATCTGGCATAATGGATGTTAGTAATTATAATGACGGATTAAGGGGCGGAAGAATTAAAGTCAGGGCTAAAATTAGTCAATTGAATAAAAACACTTTAGTTATTAGTCAAATTCCTTTTTCAACTACAACTTCCTCTTTAATAGATTCTATTTTAAAAGCTAACGATAATGGTAAAATAAAAATTAAAAAAATTGAAGACAATACCGCCAATGATGTTGAAGTTTTAGTACACCTTCCATCAGATGTTTCACTCGATAAGACTATTGACGGATTATTTGCTTTTACATCTTGCGAAACTTCCATTTCTCCATTAGGTTGTGTTATTGAAGATAATAAACCATTGTTTATTGGGGTTTCAGATATTTTAAAAAGATCTACCGAACACACCAGGGAATTGTTAAAGCTAGAGTTAGAATACAAAAAAGGAGATTATGAAAGTCAATGGCATTACGCTTCATTAGAAAGAATTTTTATTGAAAACAGGATTTATCGTGATATTGAAAATGTAGACACTTGGGAAGGTGTTATTGTGGCTATTTCAGAAGGGTTAAAGCCTTATGTAGCTCACCTTAAAAGAGAAGTGGTTGAAGATGACGTGGTTAGACTTACAGAAATAAAAATTAAAAGAATTTCTAAATTCGATATTAATAAAGCTCAATTAAAAATAGAGTCCATTGAAACGGAATTAGAGAAGATAGCACATCATTTAAAAAATTTAACTGAATTTACTGTTGATTATTTTAAAAACTTAAAGGCTGAATACGGAAAGGATAAAAAAAGAAAAACTGAAATTAGAGTTTTTGATGATGTTGACGCAAAAAAAGTTGTAATTAAAAACTCTAAACTATATGTTAACAGAGAAGAGGGCTTTATTGGTACTTCAATTAAAAAAGATGAATTTATTGAAGAATGTTCAGATATTGATGATATTATTTCGTTTACTGAAGAAGGAAAGATGATGGTTACAAAAGTAGATTCAAAGAAGTTTATTGGCAAAAACATAAAGCATGTAGCTGTTTTTAAAAAGAAAGACAAGAGAACAGTTTATAATATGATTTATAGGGATGGAAAAAAAGGAACATCATATATTAAAAGATTCAGTGTTACTGGTATTACTAGAGATAAGGACTATGATTTAACTAAAGGAACAGAAGGTTCTGAAATTCTCTATTTTTCGGCAAATCCCAATGGAGAGGCAGAAGTAGTAAATATTGTTTTAAGACAATCTGGTTCGATAAAAAAATTAAAATGGGAATTAGATTTTGCTGATTTAGAAATTAAAGGCAGGAGTTCTAAAGGAAATATTGTTACAAAATATAATGTCAATAAAATAGAGTTTAAGGAAAAAGGGTTATCGACTTTAAATCCTAGAAAAATTTGGTTTGACGACACTATTCAAAGACTCAATGTAGATAATAGAGGTGAATTGCTAGGTGAGTTTAAAAGTGATGACTCATTACTTGTTATACAACAGAATGGTATTCTGAAGACTATAAAACCTGATTTGAATATGCATTTTCCAGAAGATATGATTGTTTTAGAGAAGTGGATTGAAGAAAAACCATTATCAGTAATTTATTTTGATAAAAACAAGGACAGGTACTTCGTTAAACGTTTTTTTGCTGGAAATCAAAACGTGGATCAGCAGTTTATACCTTCAGGACCTAAAACTCAACTTGAAATAGTTTCTTCGGATTGGAAGCCTGTTGTAGAGTTAAGTTTCTCAAAAACATCTAAAGGAGCAAAAGATAATTTGATTGTGAAAATTGAAGAATTGATTGGTGTAAAAGGAATTAAAGCTTTAGGTAATCAACTTTCTTCTTTTAAAATAAAAAACATTAATTTAATTGATCCGGTTCCATACAGTCCTCCTGAAAAAACTCCAATAATGGAAATTGAAGTAAATGAAGAGGTCAATATTCAAAACGAAAATGTAGAAAAGTACAATAAAAGTTCAGAAAACCAAGATGGGCAAACGGAATTAGAGTTTTAATTAGTTATTTTTTTAGCTGATCCTCTTTGTCTATTTTGAATATCTCCAACAAAAGAATACTCAAACACATAAGTGTCTTCAGATGTGCTTAAAATCTTCATTTGGATTGATTTTTTTTCAATCATACTTTTGGGATTAATTTTTTTTATAATACACTCACAATCCGAAACCCAGTTAACGTAACTAGAGTCAATAGAACTGTTGAAATAGTCAATTTCTATATCTTTTGTTCTTATAAATTTAGTTATAAGTGTATCACCCTTTGTAGAGATTGATTCAAACTCAAAAGTTCCAGTTTGAAATTCTTTACAGTTTCTTTCTGAAGTGTAGCATGAGGTCAAAAGCAATAACATTAATAGTGTGCGTAAATTCATGATGTAAAGATAATCTAATTCTTAAAAATCTTAAATGAACCATCTGTATAAAAAAAACCTATTTCTTTAACGTTCTTATCTTCATCCAAATTCTTCTTTATGTCTAATTCTGATAGAATAGGGGAGTGCTTTATTTCACCATCATCGACTGTCTTGATTGTGTCAATCCCTTTTATCAGCCAATTAAGAGAAACATTATCAAATGCATTATTGACTTTTATGACAAAATCAAGGCTTGGTTTATTCCTTCCGCTCAAAATATGTGAAACACTTGATCGTTGAATACCAATTTTTTCAGCAAACTTTGATGCTGTTAAGTCTTCTTTTTCAAGAATTTCTTTCAATCTATCTGTAAAATTTTTCATGTATACAATTGTAAATTTACAAAAATTAATTGAATATATTGAGATGTAAACACAGTTATATTTGATAATTTAATTGAACCATAACTTTCAATAAACCTATTTAACTAACTTAAATACAGCAATTTAAAATAAAATAAAAATTTAACGTACACAATTGTTAATTTTAAATAGAAATTTTTAATTTTAATTTAAAAATATAGTTTACAATTGTAATTGTATGTATTGTTAACTTTGTTTTAATTAATTATTATAATGGGTGTAGAAATAGATAAATATCAAGATTATAAAGAGAAATTATTATTTGGAAGATATATCAACAATGAATCTCTTTTTAAGCTTAAAAAAAGTTATGATTTTTCAATTATTGGTGAAAGTTCTAATAATCTGCCAGTTTTCTCGTTAAAAACCGGGACAGGACCAATTAAAATACTCATGTGGTCTCAAATGCACGGAAATGAATCTACTTCTACTAAAGCCTTATTTGATTGTCTGTCATTTTTCGATAAATATGATAGAGGTGTTTTTTCTAAAGTGACCCTAATGATAATTCCAATATTAAATCCTGATGGAGCTTTAAATTATACTAGAGAAAATATTAATAATGTTGATTTAAACAGGGATGCTCAATCCCTATCTCAAATAGAAAGTAATATTATAAGGGACTTGTACAATCAATTTAATCCTAACTTTTGTTTTAATCTTCATGATCAAAGATCTATATACTCTGCTAAAGAAAATAAACCGTCTGTATTATCTTTTTTATCACCATCTGCAGATGTTGAAAAATCCGAAACTAAATCTAGAAAGGACAGTATGAGGGTTATTTCACTTATTAATAAAAAATTATCTGTCATTTTACCGGGTAACATTTCAAGATATAACGATGATTTTAACATAAATTGCGTTGGAGATACATTTCAATCTTTAAATACACCTACTATTCTTTTTGAGTCCGGTCATATTGGTCAAGATTATGATAGAGAACAAACTAGAGAGTATATGTGTTATGCGTTAATTTATTCAATAAAATCAATTGCACATAAAGATTTTATTAAAATTAATTATAAGGATTATTATTTAATTCCTGAAAACTCTCAAAATCTATGTGATATTTTTTTAAAAAATGTAAATGTAGTTTCTGAAAAAAATAAATTAAATACAAGTGTTAGTATTATGTTTAAAGAGATTTTAGATAAGGAAAAAAAAGAAATTAAATTTACACCTTATATTGATAAATATGGAGATTTTATAAATATGTCAGGTCATTTAACACTAGATTTTAGCACAATTAAAAAGAGTTTTGACTTTTCTGATAGTCTTGTGATTAAAGAATTGATGAGTCATGTTAATAAATTGCGAATAATTCAATGATTTATCAATTTTTTTAAAAATAATTCAATATATTTGTAATTAATCAATTTTTAAAACATTAAAATGGCTAAACTAAAGCTAGATGAAGTTGATCATCAAATATTAGATTTATTAATAGATAACTCCAGAACTGCTTTTACTGACATAGCAAAAAAACTTCTTATTTCTGCTGGTACAGTTCATGTTAGAGTTAAAAAGATGGAAGATGCCGGGATTATCAAGGGTTCATCTCTAACTCTTGACTATAAAAAACTTGGCTATACTTTTATAGCTTATATTGGTATTTTTTTAGAAAAAACTCGTCAAACTAATTTTGTTCTTCAATATTTAGAGAAAATCCCTTTTGTTACTGTAGCTCACATTACGACTGGAAAATTTAATATTTTTTGCAAAGTTCGGGCTAAGAGCACTGACCATGCAAAAGACATCATATTCATGATTGACGATATTGAAGGAGTTTCAAGGACTGAAACAATGATTTCATTAGAAGAAAGTATAAATGACAAGAAAAGATTGATGCATAGAATTTTTAATGAATTATAATAAACTCTAGATTTTAGTGAGAAAACTTACCAAGAAAGAAAGGTTTGATGATAATGTATTGTCAAGATATCAAGTTTATAATAGCATTTTTTTAACTCTTCCCTACGAAGGCATAGCAAATACTGGAGTTATGCTTCCTCTTTTTGAAAAAATCTGTATTGAAGGTTATGAAAAAAATAATAATCCTTCAGAAATTGTAGAAAACTTTTTTGAATTTTATTTAAAAGATTCAGGTCAAAAAGAAAAAATAACTTTACTTTTTAGGTTTATTCAATACATAGAAAGGCAGGTTGTTCTTTTTGACGCTGTAGAAGACGCTTCTTTTGATCAAATTAACAATTTAGATGGTATTGGCACGTTACGTAGTTTAAAAGAGGAAGTAGAGTCTAAGAATAAAAAACCAGAATTAAAAAAATATTTATCTAATTTTAAAGTAAGACCAGTTCTAACAGCTCATCCTACTCAATTTTATCCAGGATCAGTTCTTGGTATTATTACTGACCTAACTAAAGCCGTTAAAAAAAATGATTTATCCCAAATCAAAACATTACTTTCTCAACTAGGCAAAACACCATTTTTTAAAAACAAAAAACCTACTCCTTTTGATGAAGCCGTTAGTCTTACATGGTATTTAGAGAATGTTTTCTATAACTCCATTAGTAATATTTATAAATACATTAAGTCAAATATATTTAATGGAGAAGATTTTGATAATGATATAATTAATTTAGGATTTTGGCCAGGTGGAGATAGAGATGGAAATCCATTTGTAACAACTGAAATCACTTTAAAAACAGCTAACAAGCTAAGAAGTGATATCATCAAAAACTACTACAGAGACATAAGAAAGTTAAGAAGAAGATTGACATTTAAGAATGTTGAAAATATAGTTATCAACATCGAGAATAAGCTATACAAAAGTATTTTTAATGCCCAAAAAAATCCTAAAATTAGCTTAGAGGATTTAAAAAATAAACTTTTTCAGATAAGAGAAATACTTATTAATGAACACAAGTCTTTATTTATTGATGAGTTAGATGATTTAATTAATAAGGTTAATATTTTTGGATATCATTTTGCTAGTTTAGATATTAGGCAGGATTCAAGGATTCATAGCGAAGTTTTTGAAGATGTTTTTAATATTTCTCAAAAACATTTCGGAAAGATATTCCCTGATAATTATTTGGATCTTTCTGAAAGTGAAAAGATAAATATACTTTCAAACCTCAAAGGTGATATTCCTTTAGATGTATTTAAAAACGAACAAGCTTACTCTACATTAGGCTCAATTAGGGCTATGAAAACAATTCAAAAAATTAATGGAGAGAAAGGAGCAAACAGATACATTATTAGTAATAATCAAAATGCATTAAACATATTTGAAGTTTTTTCTATGTTTAGATTAAGTGACTGGGAATTTCCATCTGTAGATATTATTCCTTTATTTGAAACTATTTCTGATTTAACAGTTGCAGCTAAAGTGATGGAATCGGTTTATAGTAACAAAGTTTACCGCACCCATTTATCCAATAGGAGTGACAAACAAACTATTATGTTAGGCTTTTCTGATGGTACTAAAGACGGTGGATATTTAATGGCTAATTGGAGTATTTTGAAAGCTAAAGAAGCCTTAACAAGCGTATCAAGAAAGTTTGGTATTAAAGTATTGTTTTTTGATGGAAGAGGAGGTCCTCCGGCAAGAGGGGGTGGTAACACTCATCAATTTTACGCATCTCTTGGAAATTTTGTTGAGTCTGATGAAATTCAGATAACAGTTCAAGGTCAAACAATTAGTTCAAACTTTGGAACTATTCAGTCTTGTCAATATAATCTAGAACAATTATTGAGTTCCGGAATTCAAAATAGAATACTAAACGATAGTAGTGAGGCTTCTAATAAAGAAGATAAATTAATTTTAGAAAATTTAGCGCTTATTAGTTATAAAGCATACAAGAATTTTAAAAATCACCCTAAATTTATTCCATATTTGGAGCATATGAGCACTATAAAATACTATGCTAAAACTAACATAGGAAGTAGGCCATCAAAAAGAGGGAAAGTTAATGCAGAATTCGATTTCTCTGCACTAAGAGCAATTCCTTTTGTTGGGAGTTGGAGTCAACTTAAACAAAATGTTCCTGGGTTTTTTGGAGTTGGTACTGCTTTAAAGTTTTATAGTGATGAGAAAAAGTTTAATGAGCTTAAAAAGCTTTATAATAGATCACCATTTTTTAGAACTCTAATTTCCAACAGTATGATGAGTTTAACAAAATCTTTTTTTAAATTAACTTCTTACATGAAGGATGACCCTGAGTTTGGAGAGTTTTGGACCATAATTCATGAAGAATATAAGTTATCAAAAAAAATGATATTAAGACTTTCAGGTTTCAAAGAATTAATGGAAAATGAACCCGCAAACAAAGCTTCAATTCAAATTAGAGAAAAGATAGTTCTTCCTTTAATTACTATTCAGCAATATGCTCTTAGGAAAATTAAAGATATTGAGAAGGGTGAAGTTGATAAAAAAGATTTAGATGTTTATGAAAAAATGGTTACAAGATCTTTATTTGGAAATATTAATGCTAGTAGAAATTCTGCATAAAAATCATTTGTTGTAATACTCAAACGAATCAATAATTATTTTGTTTTCAACTTGTACGTCATAGACTGGTAATCCTATTTTTTTCAATAAAATAAAGTTTATTTTTCCGTGACTATTTTTTTTATCATGTTTTAGTAATTCAATTATTTCTATTATCTCTTTTTTAGAAAAATTTATTTTTTTGTATTTACTATTTATATGGTTTTTTATTAAATCTAAACTAGTTAATGGGAAATCCAATAACTTATGAGAAATATATGAACCTAAAACCATACCTATACCAATAGCCTCTCCGTGTAAGAGCCTTTTTTTTGATTTTAAAAGAAAAGATTCTATAGCGTGTCCTAGTGTGTGTCCGAAATTTAAAGCTTTCCTTTCCTTGTTTTCTTTTTTATCAATTAAAACTATTTTATTTTTAATTTCTATTGACTGTTTAATAACCTGATCATTATAGATTATATCACTATTTGGTAAACTACACAGTTTATTAAATAATTCTAAATCAGATATTAATGAATGTTTAAATATTTCAGCATATCCACTATAAATCTCTGATTTATGAAGCGTTTTTAAATAAACAGAGTCAATAATTACCATCTTTGGATCATAAAAAGATCCAATTTGATTTTTTAAAACACCTAAGTCTATTCCGGTTTTTCCGCCAATTGATGCGTCAACCATAGACAACAAAGTTGTGGGGATGTTTATGTAGTCTAGTCCTCTTTTAAATGTACTTGCAATAAAACCACCTATGTCACCCACTACACCTCCTCCTAAATTAATAATTAGACTCTTTCTGTCAGCTCCTAGAACTGATAGCTTTTCCCATAAATGAATGCAGGATTCAATGTTTTTATTATTTTCTCCATCATTTGAGATGATTGTTTCAAAATGACTTATTTTAATTTTACTTAATAGAACACTTAAACATTTTATATTTGTATTAGTGTCAAGGTGAATAAATATTTTAGAATAATTACATGTTTTTAAATGATTAGAAAGTGAATCGTATCCATCATTATTAAAAAAAATAGAATAATTTTCAGCTATAATTTCTTTCATCAATTTAAAATATATAACAAAAATAACATCTTTTTTATTTAAAAAACTATGTATTTTAGCATAATAATTTTTAACTATTGAATAATATTTTTTCAAATACAAAAGAAGCATTTTCTTTAAAAACTAATTTCGAATTATTAAGAGCTCAATTTCTTTTTAAAATAATTCAAAACAGAACTTTAGTTAAAGTTTCTACTTTTTTGACAAATTTTGCATTAAAGTTCTATTTACCAGTTACTCCAATCATTAAAATGACTGTGTTTAATCATTTTTGTGGTGGCGTTTCTGAATTGGATTGTAATCCAGTTATAAAAAAAATGTACGAAAAGAAGGTGAGTTCAGTACTCGATTTTTCAACAGAAGCATTTAATTCAGAAGTTGAATTTGACAATTGTTATGATAAAAAAATTTCAATTATTGAATTCATTAAGCATAGGCCTGAGATTCCCTTTGCTGTGTTTAAGCCTACATGTTTGGGTAGTGTAGATTTGTTTAAAAAGAAAACTAAGGGAGAGGATTTAAATTATGAAGAAAATTTACTTTGGATTAAAGTTGTAGAAAGGTTTGAAGGTGTTTGCCAAAAAGCCCATGATAATGATATTAAAATTTTAATTGATGCTGAAGAGGTTTTTGTTCAAAAGGCAATTGATGATCTAGCTTTATTGATGATGCTTAAGTTTAATAGAAAAAAGTCAATAATATTTAATACTGTTCAAATGTATAGATGGGATAGGTTAGAGTATTTAAATAATTTATTAAAAGACAAATCCAATAAAGATGTAATTTTTGGTTTTAAGTTAGTAAGAGGAGCTTATATGGAGAAAGAAAGGTTAATAGCTAAATCATTAAACATTAAATCTCCGATTTGTAGTTCTAAAAAAGAAACCGATATTAATTTTAATTCTGGATTAGACTTTATTTTTAAAAATTTAGAAAGAATAAGTTTGGTTTGTGCTTCTCATAATGAGGACTCTGTTATTAAAGTTATGGATTTTATAAAAAAAAGAAATATAAAATTTAGTGATGATAAAATATGGTTTGGCCAACTATACGGGATGAGTGATAATATAACTTTTAATTTAGCTAATATGGGTTATAATTCTTTTAAAATACTCCCTTTTGGTCCAGTAAGAAACCTTATGCCGTATCTAATAAGAAGAGCTGAAGAAAATACTTCAGTTGAAGGACAAACAGGAAGGGAGTTACAGCTTATAATTAACGAAAAAAACAGAAGAGCTATTGAAAAATCATAATTATTTTATTCTTTTAAATCTGGCTACTTTATTACAATTTTCAACTTGAAAAGCAATCATTTTATTTTTCAGCTCTTTTTCTATAACGTAAATTTTACAAGAATCTAATTCCACATTGCTTAGTGAGAAATTCACATCATATCTATTGAAAAATATCTTTTTGTCTTGTATTATACTATCATTTTTTGATAAAAAAATCCATTCCTTTTTATAAATATCATTTAGGACTCTTTTGTCTAGTCCGTAATTGAAAGTACTTTCCTTTTTATCTAGAACGAACATTAGAATAATTATTCCTATTGTTGTTCCGAAAAGAAAGTAATATAATCGTTTTAAAAAACTCATATTGTATTAATTAATTTTAATTTTCTCATGTTATTTTTATTGTAATAAATTTTAACATGAGTATAATCTTCTTCTAATTCATCTATTATTATTTCAGGCCATTCAATTATTATTTTACTTCCGCTTTCTAAATATTCCAAGAGCCCCAAATCATCTATTTCATCTTTTTTAACTCTAAACAGGTCCATATGAAAAACTGGTTTTTCTTTGGATTTGTATACGTTAATTATACTGTAAGTTGGACTATTCACAACATCTAATACTCCAATATCCTTACACAATTGTTTTATAAGAGTAGTTTTACCTGCACCAATAACTCCACTAAAAAGCAATAAATTATTTTTTGAATTTTTTAAAATAAATTCGCTTGCCTTTTTAAGATTATCTAAATTATATTCAAACTCCACTTTCTACTTAGGATTAATTATTACAAAAGGCACCAACATTTCTTCTAAAGAAACTCCACCATGTTGATATGTGTTTTTAAACATTTTAACATAGTTATTATAATTGTTAGAGTATACAAAATATGTATTTTCCTTAGCAAATATATAACAACTACTTAGATGATTTGAAGGTAACAAGAACTTTGAAGGATCGCTTAAACTTATAACATCTTTAGCCTCAGCATTTATTTTTTTTGAAGTTTTATAGCGTAAGTTATTAGATATATCTTTATCACCAGAAACTAAAGAAGGAGTATTTACATTAATAGTTCCATGGTCAGTAGTAATGATTATTTTGAATCCCATTTCCTTAGCTCGTTCAATTATTTTTTTAAGGTTTGAGTTGTTGTACCAACTCACGGTTAAGCCTCTATATGCTTTGTCGTTTTTTGCTAACTCTTTTATTAAATTAACATCTTTTTTTGCATGAGAAATCATGTCAACAAAGTTATACACTAGTACACTTAAGTTATTACTTCTTTTATTTTTTAATTTCTCATAAAACTTAGCTCCTTGAGATGAATTAGTCACCTTGTCATAACTGTAAGAAATCTCTTTACCTAATCGTTTTAGTTGATCTTTTATGAGTTGAGATTCAAATAAATTTTTACCTCCATCTTCATCTTCTTTTTTCCATAATTCACTGTATCTTTTGTTAACTTCAACAGGAGAAAGTCCAGAAAAAATAGAATTTCTGGAGTACTGTGTAGTAGTTGGTATTATTGAAGAGTATATCTCGTTAATAGATATTTCACAATCTCTAGTTATGTTTGGCTCTAAAGATTTCCATTGATCATATCTGAAATTGTCAATTAACACCATCAATGTTGGTATTTTTGAATTTAATTCTGGATGAATTTTATTTTTAAATAATGTGTGTGATAATTCAATAGTATTATTTGATAAAATGTTCTCATAATCTTCATCAATATATTTTCCAAAGAGCTTGTTTGCTTCTTTTTTTTGAGATTGTAAAATTTCATAAACATCATCATTATCAATTTGACTTATTTCAATTTCCCAATAGGTAAGAGTTTTGTATATTTCCACCCAGTCATTTATTGAATAGCAATAGTTAATATTTCGTTTTATTTTTTGATAGTTTTTTTGATAGTCGGATGCAGTTTTATCAGTAACTAGTTTGTTCTTTTTAAAAATCTTAATTAGTGACAGTAGAACTTGATTAGGATTTAAAGGTTTAAGTAAATAGTCATTAACTTTTAGTCCCAAAGCTTCATTTACTGTAATTTCATCTGAGTTTTGAGTAATCATTATCATAGGAGTTAATACATTTTCTTTTTTTAGTAAATCCAATGTTTCAGTTCCGGAAAGACCAGGCATATTTTGATCTATTAAAATTGCATCATAAGAATTTATCTTGATTAAGTTTATAGCTTCTTGTCCACTTAAACAGGTTTCTGTATTATAACCCTTATTTTTTAAAAAAAGAATATGTGATTTGAAATAATCAATTTCATCATCTATCCATAATAGTTTTAACATGACAAGTAAATTACTTCAAATTTAGACATATTTTGAAACACATATTAATATTGTAAATGAATTAATTCATTTTTCATACTTTTGCATCAATGAATTTAAAAGCAAATCAGATAGCTGAAATTATTAATGGTAAAATAGAGGGTGATGGTGAAATTTTAATTGATAAACTTTCTAAAATAGAAAGTGCAGAGAAAGGTTCTTTAACTTTTTTAGGCAATCCCAAATACAATAATTTTTTATATTCATCAAAGTACTCTATTATAATTATTAGTAGAACTTTAGTTTTAGATCAGCCTGTTAAAAAAACTTTGATTAGAGTGGAGAATCCAAATGAAGCTTTTGCGATTTTACTAAACTATTTCAGTAAAAACAAGAAAATTTTATCTGGTATTGATGAAAAATCTTCTATTTCAGACAGTGTCAAATATGGAGAAGACCTTTATTTGGGGCCTTTTTCAGTATGTAAAGAAAATTCTGTTTTAGGAAAAAATGTTAAAATTCACTCTCAGGTTTTTATTGGAGAAAATGTTTCTATTGGTAATAACACAATAATATTTCCTGGAGTGAAAGTATATGATAATTGCATAATAGGCAATGATTGTATAATTCACGCTAATACTATTATCGGTTCTGATGGATTTGGTTTTAATTTAGATAAAAATGGAAATCAAATAAAAGTTATTCATAATGGCAATGTTGTTTTAGAAGACAGTGTTGAATTAGGTGCTAATTGTACAATTGATAAAGCAACATTAGGGTCAACAATAATTAAAAAAGGTGTTAAAATTGATAACCTAGTGCAGATTGCGCATAATGTAGTAATTGGAGAGAATACAGTGATTGCAGCACTAGTAGGGATTGCAGGTTCTACTACAATTGGTAAAAATTGTATGATTGGTGGCCAAGCTGGAATTTCAGGGCATTTAAATATTGGAGACAGAGTGATGATTCAAGCTGCATCAGCAGTTTTTAAAAATATTAAATCTGATTCTTCAGTCATGGGATATCCTGCCATTAACTATAGAGATTACAGTAGGTCATATGTTCATTTCAAGAACTTACCATCAATTATTAAATCTTTAGATAAAATATTTAAATTTGAAAAAAATGCCTAAACAACAAACTATTTTTAAATCAGTTTCTTTAAAAGGTGTTGGCATTCATTCTGGTAATGAAGTCAATCTAACTTTTAAGCCAGCAAAAGAAAATTTTGGATATGCATTTTGTAGAATAGATTTGGCTGAAAAACCTATCATTGAAGCTGATATTAACTACGTTGTTAGTACTGAAAGAGGAACAACGCTGGAGAAAAACGGTGTTATTATTCAAACATCTGAACATGTTTTAGCTGCATTAGTAGGGCTTGAAATTGACAATGTATTAATAGAAATAGATGCTTCAGAACCTCCGATTTTAGATGGATCATCAAAGTTTTTTGTTGAAGCTTTAATTAAAGCTGGAATTACCGAACAAAAGGATGATAGAAAAGAATATATAGTTAAAGATGTTATTTCTTATTACGATGAGAAAACAGGAAGTGATATAACTATAATTCCATCAAAATTTTATGAAGTTACGGCGATGGTAGATTTTGATACTAAAATTTTAGGCACTCAAAATGCTACTATGAAAAATTTAAAAGATTTTAAAACTGATTTTGCTGATGCTCGAACTTTTAGTTTTTTACATGAAATAGAGATGCTTTTAGAAAACGGATTAATTAAAGGCGGAGATTTGAATAATGCAATTGTTTATGTTGATAAAGAACTTTCACCAAAAACAATGAATAAGTTAACAAAAGCATTTAATAGAAAAGAAATTTCGGTTCAACCTAATGGCATCTTAGACAACCTAACGCTTCATTACCCTAATGAAGCGGCAAGACATAAACTTCTTGATGTGATCGGAGATTTAGCTTTAATTGGCACTAGAATAAAAGGAAAAGTTATTGCTAACAAACCTGGGCACTATGTTAATACAATGTTTGCGAAAAAACTAGCAAATATTATTAAGAATGAAATAAAAAATAATGCACCTCAAGTTGACTTATCTAATCCACCAGTTATGGATGTTAATCAGATAATGAAGATTCTTCCACATCGTCCTCCATTTTTACTGGTTGATAAAATTTTAGAAATTTCAAATAATCATGTAGTAGGCCTTAAAAATGTAACAATAAATGAATACTTTTTTCAAGGACATTTTCCTAGTAAGCCAATAATGCCAGGAGTTTTACAGATTGAAGCTATGGCACAGGCTGGAGGTGTTCTTGTCATGAATACAGTTCCTGATCCAGAAAACTATTTAACTTTCTTTGCTAAAATAGATAATGCTAAATTTAAATATCCTGTTGTCCCCGGTGATACTTTGATATTTAAATTAGAATTATTATCACCAATAAGAAGAGGAATTTGTCATATGAAAGGACAGGCATTTGTCGATGGTAAATTAACTAGTGAAGCTGAGTTATTGGCAAAAATAATTAGAAAAACAGAAGCATAAATGTATCAACCATTATCACATATTCATCCAAATGCCATTATAGCAAAAAATGTTGTTATTGAGCCATTTACTTCAATTGAAAATAATGTAGAAATCGGTCAAGGGACTTGGATAGGTTCTAATGTAACTATTATGAGTGGTGCTAGAATAGGAAAAAATTGTTCAATATTTCCAGGTTCTGTTATTTCAGCAGTACCACAAGATTTAAAGTTTGATGGAGAGGATACAACAGCTATTATTGGAGATAATACAATTATACGTGAGTGTGTAACAATTAATAGAGGAACTACAAACCGAAATAGAACTATAGTTGGAAAAAATTGTTTAATAATGGCTTATTGTCATATAGCTCACGACTGTATTGTAGGGGATAATAGTATTTTTTCAAATAATTCAACATTGGCTGGTCATGTTAATGTGGGTTCTTATGTAATTTTGGCTGGAATGGTAGCTGTTCATCAATTTTGTTCTATAGGAAATCATGCTTTTGTTGCAGGTGGATCTCTTGTTAGAAAAGATATACCTCCATTTGTTAAAGCTGCAAGAGAACCAATTTCATATGTTGGAATTAATTCAGTTGGACTAAGAAGAAGAGGTTTTGATAGTGCTGTTATCATGCAGATTCAATCAATCTACAGAATACTTTACCAAAAAAAATATAATAATACTCAGGCGGTTAATATTATAGAGGCTGAAATGGAAGCAACTAAAGAGAGAGATGAGATAATATTGTTTATAAAAAACTCTCAAAGAGGAATTATGAAAGGATATTTTAAAAATTAAAAACTATGGCAAGTTCATCTGATATTAGAAAAGGTCTTTGTATAAATTACAGCAACGACATATATAAAGTAATAGAATTTTTGCATGTTAAGCCTGGAAAGGGTCCTGCATTTGTCAGAACAAAGCTTAAAAGTGTTACAAATGGAAAAGTTATTGACAATACTTTTTCTGCAGGTCATAAAATTGACGAAGTTAGAGTAGAGACTAAAAAATTCCAATTTTTATATAAGGAAGGCCTTACTTATCATTTTATGAATGTAGATGATTATAATCAAATAACTGTTGAAGAGAATTTACTGGATTCGTATGAGTTTTTAAAAGAAGGTGAGATTGTTACTGTTTTAACAAATACTGAGGATGGTTCTAGTCTTTCTGTAGAAATGCCTCAAAGTGTAATACTAGAAATTTCAGAAACTGAACCTGGACTTAAAGGAAATACAGCTACTAACGCAACAAAGCCTGCTACTTTACAAACAGGGGCCACAATAAATGTCCCTTTATTTATTAACGAAGGTGATTCAATTAAAATTGACCCTGAAAAGGGCTCATACTTAGAAAGAGTAAAAATTTAAATATATTTTATGAGCATATTAGTAAACAAGAACTCTAGAGTTGTTGTACAAGGTTTTACTGGAATAGAAGGCACTTTTCATTCTGAACAAATGATTGCCTATGGGACAAATATTGTAGGAGGAGTTACGCCTGGAAAAGGTGGTCAAAAACATTTAGACAAACCTGTTTTTAATACAGTAAAAGAAGCTGTTGACCAGGTAAATGCAAATACATCAATTATTTTTGTTCCTGCAGGTTTTGCTGCAGATGCTATTATGGAATCAGTTGATTCAGGTATTAAAACAATAATTGCTATAACAGAAGGAATTCCTATAGCTGACATGACTAAAGTTAATCAATATATTAAAAATAAGGATTGCACTTTAATTGGTCCAAACTGCCCTGGAATTATCACACCTAATGAAACTAAAGTTGGTATTATGCCAGGTTTTGTTTTTAAAAAAGGCAAAGTTGGTGTTGTATCAAAATCCGGAACCTTAACCTATGAGGCTGCAGATCAAGTTGTTAAACAAGGTTTTGGTATATCTACTGCTATTGGTATTGGTGGAGACCCTATAATTGGAACAACTACTAAAGACGCTATAAAGTTATTCATGAATGACCCTGAAACAGATTGTATAGTAATGATTGGTGAAATAGGTGGTCAGCTTGAAACAGATGCTGCTTTGTGGGTAAAAGCAAATGGCAACTCCAAACCGATAATTGGGTTTATTGCTGGTGAAACCGCACCTAAAGGTAGAACTATGGGTCATGCTGGTGCAATTGTTGGGGGAGCCGAAGATACGGCTGAAGCTAAAAAGAAAGTTATGAGAGAATGTGGAATTCACGTTGTAGACTCTCCTGCAGAAATTGGAAAAAAAGTTGCAGAGGTTATGCTATAAATCACTAAATTTACTACATGAGTTTATTAGAGGGCAAAACTGTCATAATTACTGGAGCTAGCAGAGGAATAGGAAAGAGTATCGCTCTTGTTCTAGCTAGTCATGGTGCTGATATTGCTTTTACTTATAGTCAGTCAGAAGATTCAGCAAATAAACTTGTTTCTGAAATAATTGATTTAGGAGTTAAGTGTAAAGCTTATAAAAGTGATGCAGCTAATTTTGACGAATCAAAGGAACTGATTGAGAATATTTTAAAAGACTTTGAAACATTTGATGTTTTAATAAATAATGCAGGTATTACAAAAGATAACCTCTTAATGAGAATGAGTGAAAATGATTTTGATAAAGTTATTGAAGTTAATTTAAAATCAGTTTTTAATATGGTTAAGGCAACTCAAAAGGTTTTCCTTAAAAAAAGATCTGGAAGTATTATAAATATTAGTTCAATTGTTGGTGTCAAAGGAAATGCAGGTCAGTCTAATTATGCTGCTTCAAAAGCTGGCATTATTGGATTTTCAAAATCAATAGCATTAGAGTTGGGATCTAGAAATATTAGATCTAATGTAGTAGCTCCTGGATTTATAGAAACCGAAATGACTGCAAAATTAAATCAAGATATTGTAAATAACTGGATTCAAGGAATCCCATTAAAAAGAGGAGGTAAACCCCAAGATGTGGCTAATCTTTGCTTATTTCTTTCTTCTGACCTTTCAACATTCATAACTGGTCAAGTAATTAATGTCGACGGCGGCATGTTAACATAAATAATTAAATATTAAAAAATGGATAAATTAAACAAAATTGGATTACCACTAGTAATAATAATAATGCTATCGTTTATTGTTGTTATGAAATCAATCGTAAATATTGGTTATGGTGAAGCGGGAGTATTATTTAAAACTCTTGGAGGAGGTGTTGTTACAGATCAAGAACCTATGGGAGAAGGTCTTAACTTCATACTTCCTTGGAACAAAGTTTATATATACAATGTAAAACAACAGGAAGTTTTTGAAAGTCAAATGCAGGTGTTGTCTTCAAATGGTTTAGAAATTTCATTAGATGTTTCCGTATTATATCAGCCAATAGCGAATAGATTAGGTTTATTACATCAAACCAAAGGAACTAACTATTTAGATATAGTATTAGTGCCATCAATTAGAGCAGTAGCTAGGAGTGTTGTTGGGAGATACACACCAGAACAATTATATTCTACTAAAAGAGATGCTATTCAGGACGAAATATACGATGAGTTAAAAGAGGGGGTAGAGGGTCAGTATGTTCAAATTAATGCTGTTTTAGTTAGAGATGTAACTCTTCCTCAAACAATTAAACAAGCAATTGAAAGAAAGCTTAGTCAAGAACAAATGTCTCTTGAATATGAATTTAAGCTTGAATCAGCTAGAAAAGAAGCAGATAAAGTTAGAATTGACGCTCAAGGTAAGGCAGATGCAAATAGAATTTTAAACTCTTCTTTAACAACAAATATTTTAAGAGATAAGGGTATTGAAGCAACTACTAAATTAGCTGCATCGCCTAATACTAAAGTGATCGTTATAGGAAGTTCAAAAGATGGACTACCAATAATTTTAGGAAATCAATAATATTATATATATTCGCATTTTTAAAATGAAATTTACTTATAACATACATCATCATTCAAACATTCTCAAACGAGTCATGTGATGATATTGTTATATTATTATATAAACCCGTTTGTTAATTCAAACGGGTTTTTTTTTTATAAAAAATTAATATTAAATAAATGAATAGAATTAAAATTGCGATTCAAAAATCTGGAAGACTAAATGAAGATTCATTAAATCTTTTAAAGAAGTGTGGGATTAATATTGACAACTATAAAGATCAATTAAAAGCATCTTCTAATAATTTTCCAATTGATGTATTTTTCCTTAAGAATAGCGATATTCCTCAATACATCAATGACGGAGTAGTTGATTTAGCTATAATAGGTGAAAATTTAATAATTGAAAACAATAATGAAATTGATATTGTTGAAAGGTTAGGTTTTTCCAAGTGCAAGGTTTCTATAGCAGTTCCAAATGAAATGGAATATAAATCTGTTAAAGATTTAAATAATCTTAAAATTGCTTCCTCTTATCCAAATACTTTAAAATGTTTTTTAAATAAAGAATCTATAAAAGCAGAAATTCATGTTATTAACGGGTCTGTTGAAATTGCCCCTAACATTGGGTTGTCTGAGGCTATTTGCGATATAGTATCTAGCGGAAGTACTTTATATAAGAATAATTTAAAAGAAGTTCATGTAATTCATTATTCTGAAGCAGTTTTAGCAGTAAGTAGCACTATTGATATAGTAAAACTTAAGTTACTAGAGAAATTACTTTTTAGAATAAGAGCAGTATTAAAAGCAAAAAAATCTAAGTATATACTTCTGAATGCTCCAAATGACAGAATCAATATTATTTCAGAAATCCTTCCTGTTCTTAAGAGTCCAACTGTTTTACCATTAAAGAAAGAAGGATGGAGTTCTTTACATTCTGTTATAGAAGAAGATACATTTTGGGAAGTAATAGACAAAATTAAAGAAGCAGGAGCTGAAGATATATTAGTTTGTCCAATTGAAAAAATGGTCTTGTAATGAAAAAAATATTTAATCCAGATAAAAAATCTTGGTCATCACTAGTTGAAAGACCAATGTATAATCTTGATTCTGTAAAAGATATTGTAGATGAAATTTTTACAAATGTTGAATTATATGGAGATAAATCTCTTATAGAGTATACTGAAAAATTCGACAATATTTGCTTAAGTGACTTAAAGATTAGTGCTGAAAAAATTAGTAATTCCGAAGAGGATATAGATAATGAATTAAAGGACTCTATCAATGTTGCTTTTAATAATATTTATAAGTTTCACAAAAATCAAATTTTTAATTCCAAAAGGATTGAAACGACACCTGGAGTTTTTTGTTGGCAAGAAAAAAGAGCTATAGAAAATGTCGGTTTATATGTTCCTGGCGGCACAGCTCCTTTATTCTCCTCAGTATTAATGTTGGCAATTCCTGCTATGATCGCTAATTGTAAAAACATTGTACTTTGTTCTCCTCCCAATGAAAATGGTGAACTTCATCCTGCAATACTGTATTGTGCAAAGCTTTGCAATATAAATACAGTTTTTTGTGTTGGAGGAGCTCAATCAATAGCCGCTATGAGTCTTGGTACTGAATCTGTTCCGAAAGTGAATAAGATATTTGGTCCAGGCAATCAATTTGTAACTTATGCTAAATTAAAATCCGTTCATTATAATACCGCTATTGATATGCCTGCAGGACCAAGTGAATTATTAGTACTTGCAGATAAGTATGCAAATCCTAGTTATATAGCATCAGATTTATTGTCTCAAGCAGAACACGGTCCTGATAGTCAAGTGATTTTTGTAAGTCTCTCAAAGCCTTTAATTAATGATGTTGAAAAATGCATAAATGATCAAATTAAGAATTTAGACAGGACAGATTTTATTAATAAATCAATTTCAAATTCAAAACTTATATTTTTTAACGATAAAACACAAGCAATTGATTTTATTAATTTATACGCACCAGAACATTATATAGTTAACGTTAAGAACGAATCTTTTTTTATTGACAATATTGTAAGTGCAGGCTCTGTTTTTATTGGAAATTACACACCTGAAAGTGCTGGAGATTATGCCTCAGGGACCAATCATACACTTCCTACTAATGGTAATGCTAAACAATATAGTGGAGTTAATTTAGATAGTTTTCAAAAGACCATAACATTTCAAAAAATATCTAAAAAAGGTCTTTTGAATATTGCTAAGACTGTTGAGACTATGGCTCAAGCTGAAGGCTTGCAAGCTCATAAAAATGCAGTATCAATTAGAGTAAAAGATTTAAATAATTAATATGGATATAGATAAACTTGTTAGGGATAATATAAAAAAGATGTCTTCATATTCATCTGCTAGAGATGAGTATAAGAATGGGGTCGAAGAGAATTTAATTTATTTAGATGCTAATGAGTCGCCTTTTGATAATGGAATTAATAGATATCCAGACAATAAACACAATGATTTAAAGACTGTTGTTTCTAAAATTAAAAACATTGATAAAGATCAAATTGTTTTTGGAAATGGAACTGATGAAATACTTGATTTAATTATTCGTGTTTTTTGTAACCCAAATAATGACAAGATAATTACTCTACCACCAACTTATGGCATGTATGATGTTATAGCTAAGACTAATAGCGTTGAAAATATTGAAATTCCATTAAAGAATGATTTTTCAATTGATAAAAATGAAATATTACGTTTAAATTCAATAAACACCAAGGTTTTATTCTTATGCTCTCCAAACAATCCTACAGGAAATTCATTCGATTATAATGATTTAAATGATCTAATTAAAGGTTTTGATGGGATTGTTGTTGTTGATGAAGCTTATATAGATTTTTCATCAAAACCTTCTTTAATTAATATAATAAATGAATATGATAATTTAATAATCACTCAAACTATGTCTAAGGCTTATGGGATGGCAGGTATAAGATTAGGGATGGGGTTTTCAAACAAAGAAATTATTAATTATATAAATAAAATTAAGCCTCCATATAATATAAATATACTTACTGAAAACAAAGCTCTTAATGAGTTGAGTAAAGCTGATCAGCTTAATATCAACATTAGTCTTATTTTGAATCTAAAAAAAGTTTTAATATCCTGTTTAAAAAAACTTCATTTTGTTGAAAAAATATATAAATCTGACGCAAATTTCCTTCTAGTAAAAGTGGATGATGCTGATTTAAGGTATGGTCAATTACTAGAGAAGGGTATTATTGTTAGAAACAGATCGAATCAATATTTGTGTGAAAATTGTTTAAGGATTACAATTGGAACTCAATATGAAAATAAAATTTTAATAAAAACACTTAACGAATTATGAGAAAGATTCTTTTTATAGATAGAGATGGAACTTTAGTGGAAGAACCTAAGCTAGATAAGCAATTAGATAGTTTTGATAAATTATGCTTTCTTCCAGGAGTGTTTAAGTATTTAAATAAAATCAGTAAAGAATTAGATTTTGAACTGGTAATGGTTACAAATCAAGATGGCTTAGGAACAGATTCTTTTCCTGAGATAACTTTCTGGCCCGTTCAGAATTTTATTATTAATTCTTTTAAAAACGAACAGGTTAGTTTTTTTAAAACACACATTGACAAGAGTTTTGAAAACGAAAACTCTAATTACAGAAAACCAAGAACAGGAATGTTGACGGAGTATGTTGAGGATGCTAAAATTGATATGCAAAATTCTTTTGTTATAGGAGATAGAGTATCTGATATGCAATTAGCTAAAAACTTGAATTGCTCGGGTATTTTTTATAATGGATCTGATTTAGATAATTCATTAAATGATGTTGTGAAACTTAAAACAGACTCATGGAAATCTGTATATGACTACTTAAGCGGATTAAGCAGGTATTCTACTTTTGAAAGAGTTACAAACGAAACAAAAATTAATATTGAACTTGATTTAGATGGTACAGGAAAAAGTGATATCGATACTGGTCTTTCGTTTTTTGATCACATGTTGGATCAGATTTCTAAGCATTCACTTGTAGATTTAAACATTAAAGTTGATGGTGACTTGAATGTTGACGAACATCATACTATTGAAGACTCGGCAATTGCTCTTGGAGAATCATTTTCTGCTTTACTAGGAAAGAAAATAGGAATCGAAAGATACGCCTTCTCACTTCCAATGGATGATTGTTTAGCTCAGGTTGCAATTGATTTTGGAGGAAGAAGTCGGCTTGTTTGGGATGCTGAATTTAAAAGAGAGAAAATAGGGGATGTTCCAACTGAAATGTTCTATCATTTTTTTAAATCTTTCTGTGACGGGGCTAAATTAAATGCAAACATAAAGGTAGAAGGGACTAATGAGCATCATAAAATAGAATCTATATTCAAAGCTTTTGCTAAATGTATTAAAAGTGCTATTAGCAAAAATCGAAATAAATTAATATTACCATCTACTAAAGGAGTTCTGTAATGAGAATAGCTATAATTGATTATGGAGCAGGAAACACTCAAAGTGTGAAATATGCTTTAAAAAGACTTGGTTGTAAAGGAATTTTGACTTCAGACAAAGAAATAATATCAAGTTCAGATAAGGTTATTTTTCCTGGTGTAGGGCAGGCTAGTAGTGCTATGAAAAAGCTTAAATCTGAAGGTTTAGATTTGCTTATACCTGATTTAAAACAGCCGGTGCTAGGAATATGCTTAGGTATGCAACTAATGTGTGATTTTTCTGAAGAAGGTAATACAGATTGTTTAAAAATATTTAATTCAAAAGTAAATAAGTTTGACAATTCACTTAAGGTTCCTCAAATTGGATGGAACACCATTTTTGATTTAAAATCCAGCTTATTTGATTCAATAAACGAAAATGAATACATGTATTTAGTTCATAGTTATTTTGTTCCGGTTATTCCAGAAACTATTGCAACCTCTAGTTATGGAATAACTTACAGTACAGCAATTAAAAAAAATAATTTCACAGGTGTACAGTTTCATCCTGAAAAGAGTGGAGGTAATGGTGAGGTTTTACTTAAAAATTTTATAACTAATTGATAATGAGAATAATTCCAGCTATTGATATTATTGAGGGAAAATGCGTAAGGTTATCGCAAGGGGATTACAGTAAAAAAACCATATACAGCTCTAGTCCATTTGAAATGGCTCAACGATTTGAAGACCATGGGATTAATTTTCTTCATTTAGTTGATCTAGACGGCGCTAAATCAAGTAAGATTATAAATCATAATATTCTTGAACAAATAGCTCTTAAAACAGCTTTAAATGTTGATTTTGGTGGTGGATTAAAGTCAGTTGATGATGTAAGGATATCATTTGAGTCAGGTGCATCTCAAGTTACACTTGGAAGTATTGCTGTCTTAGATCCTGATACGTTTATTGAATTATTTCAAAATTACGGAGCTGATAAGATAATTTTAGGAGCTGATTTTTTAGATAATAAAATAAAAACAAACGGATGGCTTAATGATTCTGAAAACGATCTAATGGATTTTCTAGATTATCACATCTCAAAAGGAATAAAGTATGTTATTCCAACAGACATCTCTAAAGACGGAATGCTTAAAGGTCCTTCTGTTGATTCTTATAAAAATATTTTAAAAACATTTAAAGATGTTTTTTTGATTGCTTCAGGTGGAATATCAAGTATTAAGGATTTAGAAAATTTACAAGAAATTGGTTGTGAGGGTGCTATTCTTGGAAAAGCGATTTATGAAAATAAGATAGAATTAAAAAGTTTAATGAATTTTATAAACACATAATGCTTGCTAAAAGAATAATACCATGTCTTGATATAAAAGACTCTAGAACTGTGAAGGGTGTTAATTTCGTAGATGTTATAGATGCAGGAGATCCAGTGGAGCTTTCTAAGTACTACTCTGAAAATGGAGCCGACGAGCTTGTTTTTTTAGACATAACCGCCACTAAAGAAGACAGAAGAACATTTGCTAAGCTTGTTGACCAGATTTCCGAGAATATTAATATCCCTTTTACTGTTGGAGGAGGTATTAAATCCCTGAAAGATGTAGAAATTCTTTTAAAAAGTGGAGCGGACAAGGTTTCTATTAATAGTTATGCTGTAAAAAACCCTGATTTTATTAATGAATTAGCATCTAATTTCGGAAGTCAATGTATTGTTATAGCAATAGATGCGAAGTTTATTAATAATGATTGGTATGTGTATTTAGTTGGAGGGAGAATTAAAACAGATATTAAATTATTTGACTGGGCTATTGAAGTAGAGAATAGGGGAGCGGGAGAAATTTTATTTACCTCAATGGATCATGATGGTACTAAAAACGGATTTGCTTGTAAGGCGCTTGAAAAGTTGTCGCAAAAAGTGAATATTCCGATTATTGCTTCTGGTGGAGCTGGAAAGATTGAACATTTTAATGAAGTTTTTAAATCAGGTAATATTGATGCTGCACTTGCTGCAAGTGTATTTCATTTTAATGAAATAGGATTAAGAGAGCTTAAAATAGAATTAAATAATAATAATATACCTATACGATTATGAATTTAGATTTTAGTAAAAATAAAGATGGATTAATACCAGCTATTATACAAGATAATAATACCTTTAAAGTATTGATGCTAGGTTACTTAAATAAAGAATCTTTAAGTTTAACTTTAAATAGTAATGTAGTTCATTTTTATAGTCGAACAAACCAAAGAATTTGGAAAAAAGGCGAAGTAAGCGGCAATGAATTAAATGTTGTGTCAATTAAAGAGGATTGCGACAATGATACAGTACTTATAAAAGTTAATCCACTTGGACCAGTGTGCCATAAAGGTGATGATACTTGCTTTAAAGAATCCAATAAGTCTATAAATTTCATTGATAAACTAGAGGGTATTATCCAAGATAGAAAAAACAATCCTTCTGATTCTAGTTATGTATCTAGTTTATTTAAAAAAGGAACCAATAAGATTGCTCAAAAAGTAGGAGAAGAGGCCGTTGAACTTGTAATTGAAGCAAAAGACGATAATGATGACTTGTTTTTAAATGAATCTGCAGATCTAATGTTTCATTACCTAATACTTCTTCAGCAGAAAGGCTTTAAAATGAAAGATGTAGTTAGTGTTTTAGAGAATAGGTCTGTGTAGTTTAAAATCGAACTATTACACTTTATGATTGCTATAAATAGAACAGTTATTTTAACTAAATTGCTTTAAGTAAATTATCTGTTATGAGAAAGTTGTTTCTGTTATTATCGGTTTTGTTTGTTGTGTTTTGTTCAAAGGAACCAATAATTTACAATCTTACAAATTCTGTTAATCCATTTAATAGCTAAAATATAAAGAAAAGTTAATTATTTACTTTTTTATTCATAAAGAGATTTTTACTTCTTATTTTTGGCGTCCCTTAGCTTATGAAAAATAAGAAATCTATAATAAGGTTATTACACCAATATTTCAACTATACTGGCTTTTATAACTTTATTGGCAATAGTTTAAAAAAAACAGCAACTCCTGTAATTATTATTATTGTTGGACTATATTTAATTAATGAGCATGTTTTTACCATCGATGATGGTTTAGAATTTTTGACTCAAGAATTTTCAAGAACTAGTGTTCTTATTACTTTTTTCATTTCCGAAACTTTACTGGGATTAATTCCACCAGAAATTTTTATTGGTTGGTCTAAAAAAACGGCCTCACCTATTGTTAGCTTATCAATTTTAGCAACTCTTTCATACATAGGGGGAATTTTATCTTACTTTATCGGGAAAACTATTTTAAAAATTAGCGCTGTAAAAAAATATTTAGAAATAAAGATGGTTAAGCACCTTAAAAACACGTCGAAATGGGGTGGTTTTTTAATTCTTATTGGTGCGCTATTGCCTGTTCCTTTTTCAATCACTTGTATTGCTGCAGGGATGATTAAATATCCCTTAAAAGGAGTAGTTCTTTTTGGACTATTCCGTTTTGCTCGTTTTGCTTTATATGGATGGGCTATTTTTAATGTAGTCACTTAAAACTACTATCTTTATCACATTATGTAGATAGTTCAGTTAATATTTATGTAGCTGCTTTATCTAACTTAATAGCTAAAACAGCAAGTGTAGCTCTAGAGCCTGCAACCACTTATTACTGGAGAGTGAAGACATCAGACGGAACAAACTCGAGTTACTCAATTGTTTATTCTTTTAAGACACAATAGATAATCATATTTTATTATAAAGTATAAAAGAATTACTTTTACATTTCTTAAAACTTAATATGGCTAAATCACAACAAACATTTAATAAACTAGAAAAAGAAAAAAAGCGTAAAAAAAAGCGTGAAGACAAACTAAAGAAAATGTTAGCTCGTAAAGATGCTAAAGAAAGTGGAGAACTTGTTACTAACGAGTTTGTTTATGTTGATTACAATGGAAATTTTACTGACACTAAGCCAGATCCATCAGAAAAAAAGAAAATTATAGCAAGTAACATCGTTTTAGGAGTTCCTAAGCGTGAGGATGTTCAAACTAATGGTTTTATCGGAAAAGTTAATTTCTTTGATCATTCTAAAGGTTTTGGATTTATAATTGATCCAGAAAGTCAAGAAAAATATTTTGTTCATATTAGTGAATGTATTGACGAAATTACAGAAGGTGATAAAGTTGAGTTCGATATTATGAAAGGTGCTAAAGGAATGAATGCTGTAAAGGTTAAGAAGAAATAATATAATTGAACTATAATTTATATTATGTTAAATCGAATTATTCAATAACATTAAAACATTAATTATGAAAAAAATACTACTCTACTCTGTTTCTATTATACTAATACTTATTCTTGGAGGTTATTTGTATATAACACTAACACCTCCAGCAAGTCCACTAGATACATCTAGTTTTGTTGAAAACGAAAAAGAAATAACTATAACTTATAGTCAGCCTTATAAAAAAGGTAGATTAATTTTTGGCGAAGAATCAGCTGATGCACTAGTTCCTTACAATCAATATTGGAGAACTGGAGCTAATAAACATACTATTATTAAAACAAACTCTGATTTAAATTTTAGTGATAACATATTGCAACCAGGTGAATACTCACTTTATACAACTCCAGGACTATCCTCTTGGAATATTACAATCAACTCTGATAATGGTTTTTTTGGAATCGTTCAACCAGATGCTGCAGATGACTTGTTTACTTTTAACGTTCCTGTATCTACTTTAGATGAGTCTGTAGAGCAACTGAAAATAGATTTTGTTACGGATTCTATAGGATCTTCAATTAGATTAAGATGGGATTTAACACAAATTCTAATTCCTTTTAAGTAAAATGAAATGGTTTTCATTTAGAAATTTTTTAAAAACTACTTTTTTTTTAGTTATAATTTTATTAATAATATTATTTGTTAGTGGCATATCGTACTTCGTAATTGATAAAGTTCAGAAGAAAAATAATTTAATGGATATTGAAGAATACTCTCCAATATCGTCTTTAATTGTAGAAGAAAATCCGCTAACAAAGTCCAAATATCCTTTTGTGGATGTACATAGCCATCAATGGAATATGCCTTTATCTGATTTATCTGGTCTTGTTGAAGAAATGGATAGCCTAAACATGGGTTTTATGATAAATTTAAGCGGTTCAGGTTTTGCAACTTTCTCAGGCAATCAATCTTTAATGGATTTAAATCTTTCAAAATCATTAGATAATGTTAAAGAGAACTTTCCTGATAGGTTAGGAATATTTGTTAATCTAGATTTAAATAAAATTGATGACAAAGATTTCGCTCAATCATCTGTTGATCTATTAAAAGATGCTGTTAAACAAGGTGCTATCGGATTAAAAATTTATAAAAACCTGGGATTAAATCTAAAAGATTCTAAAGGAAATAGAGTTAAAGTTGATGATTCAAGATTATCACCAATATGGAATGCTTGTGGTGAATTAAATATTCCTGTCTTAATTCATTCTGGAGAGCCCTCCCCTTTCTTTGATCCAATTGATAAGTTTAATGAAAGATGGCTGCATGCAAGACAAAAACCAGGTAGTTTCAGACCATCAGATAAATATCCTTCATTTAATACTGTTATGAAAGAGCAGTATAATATGTTTAAAAATAATCCTAATACTACATTTATTAATGCTCATATGGGTTGGATGGCTAATAACCTTGATGAATTAGAAAAACATTTAGATAGTTTGCCTAATGTTTACACTGAAATTGGAGCAGTTATTGGAGAATTAGGAAGACAACCAAGAAGAGCAAGACAATTTTTTATAGATTATCAGGATAGAATTATGTTTGGTAAAGACACATATAAAAAATCTGAATTTGATGTTTATTTTAGAGTCCTAGAATCAAAAGATGAATATTTTGACTATTACAGAAAAAGACATGGTCTTTGGAAAATGTATGGTCTAAATCTTCCTGATGAGGTTCTTAAGAAGCTCTATTATAAAAATGCAGTCAAACTTTTTCCGAGTATTGATATTAGTCTATTTGAATAATTTGATTTACAAAGTATTTTGTAATTTAAATAATTGTAATTAACTATGCACATTAATTATTAAATCATAAATTATGATAGTAGGTATTCCAAAAGAGATAAAAAATAATGAATTTAGGGTTGGCATGACTCCTTCTGGAGTAAGTACCTTTGTTAATAATGGACATCAAGTTTATGTTCAAACAAATGCAGGTATAGGAAGCGGATTTTCTGATTTAGATTATACTGATGTAGGAGCGAAAATATGTTCATCTATTAAAGAAGTTTATTCTATTTCTAAAATGATTATTAAAGTTAAAGAACCTTTAAAACAAGAATATAGTTTGATAAAAGAAAATCAAATTATTTATACATATTTCCATTTTGCTTCTTCAGAAGAGCTTACTCTAGCTATGATCTCAAGCAAGAGTATTTGTATAGCATATGAAACTGTTCAAAACATTGATTTGACACTGCCTTTATTAACGCCTATGTCAGAAGTTGCTGGTCGAATGGCAACTCAACAAGGAGCTAAATTTTTAGAAAAACCCCAAAAAGGATATGGTATTTTATTAGGTGGAGTTCCTGGAGTAAAACCAGCAAATGTTATTGTTTTAGGTGGTGGTGTTGTTGGAAGTCAAGCAGCTAAAATGGCGGCTGGTTTAGGTGCTAATGTTACAATATTTGATATAAGTCTAGATAGGTTAAGGTATTTAGATGATGTTATGCCGAGTAATGTAAACACTCAATTTTCAAGTCATTATAATATTTCTGAAGCTATAAAAGAAGCCCACCTTATTATTGGCGCAGTATTAATACCAGGAGCTAAAGCCCCAAACCTTATAACTAGAGATATGCTTAAAGACCTGCAGCCCGGAACAGTTCTTGTTGATGTTGCTGTTGATCAAGGCGGTTGTTTTGAAACCACTCACCCTACTACTCATGAAAACCCTACATATATAATTGATAATGTTTTACATTATAGTGTAGCTAACATGCCTGGTGCAGTTCCTGTAACTTCAACTGAGGCATTAACTAATGCTACTATAAGTAGAGGTTTAGCAATTGCTAATGAAGGATGGAAGACTGCCTGTAATAAAGATGAATCACTAAAAAAGGGGCTTAATATTATAAATGGAAAAATAGTTTATAAAGCTGTTGCAGATGCGTTTAATTTAGAATACACCGAATTATCCGAATTCTTTACTTCAGATACTAATCCTATTTTACCTGAAGATATAATTGAATATATTAACGATGTTGATGGAAATCCGATTGGATGGTCTGATACAAGCGAAATAGTTTAAATATGAATAACATACCATCTGTTGATTTATCAGATTTTTTATCTAACAATAAAGAGTTGAAAGATGAGTTTGTAAAAAAAGTTGGTAAAGCATTTCAAGAGATTGGTTTTCTTTCTCTAAAAGGTCACTTTTTATCAAAAGAGAATGTAGATGATCTATACACTCAAATAAAAAAATTTTTTGATTTACCTTCAGAAATTAAAAATAATTATGAGTTTGATGGTTTTGAGGGACAAAGAGGATATACTTCCTTTGGAAAAGAACATGCCAAGGGAAAGAAAGAAGGTGATTTAAAAGAATTTTGGCATTTCGGTCAATATATTGACCAATCCGATAAAGAATATAAATATCCCAAAAATCCATATGTAAAAGAAGTTCCTGAATTTAATTCTGTAGGAGAATCTACTTATAAAGCTCTTGAAAAAACGGGATTATATGTGCTAAGAGCAATTGCTTTGTTTTTAGAGCTTGAAGAAGATCATTTTGATAAATATGTTATTAAAGGAAACAGCATACTTAGACCAATTCACTACCCCCCTATTAAAAAAGAACCTAATGAAGCAGTTAGAGCTGCAGCTCATGGAGATATAAACCTTATTACTTTGTTAATGGGTGCTCATGGAAAAGGGTTACAGGTCAAAAACAACAATGGAGAGTGGATTGATGCAATTGCTGAAGAAGAAGAAATAGTAGTTAACGTAGGAGATATGCTATCAAGGTATACAAATAACAAATTGAAATCAACTATTCATAGAGTTGTCAATCCTCCAAAAGAATATTGGAGTAAATCCAGGTATTCAATACCATTTTTTCTACACCCTGTAGGGACTATGAGTTTAAATGTACTTGATAATTGTATTGACAACGAAAATCTTAAAATTTTTAAAGACATATCGGCTCATGATTTTTTAATAAATAGGTTGATTGATATAGGGGTAATGAAAAAAGAATGAAAAAACTATCTTCTCTTTCTGATTTAAAATCGTTAATAAGCACTAAAGAACTTTCAAACAACAAACCTCTAATTCCTGAAATTAAAAAGGAGCCTAAACAATCTTTAGAAGCACATTATAGTAAAAAAGGAAGAGCAGGAAAACCTGTAACTGTAATAAAAGGTTTTAAAGGCTCTAAAGAAAAAATTAAAGAATTAGCAAAACTCGTGAAAAATAAATGTGGAGTTGGCGGATCATTTAAGGATAATGAAATAATAGTTCAAGGTGAACACAGGGATAAAATAACTTCAATTCTATTAGAATTAGGACACTCAGTAAAAAGAATTGGTGGCTAACCTTCGTGTTCCTCAATCACAGAATTTTGGAAAACCATATATAAAAATATAAGTAATGTTCCTCCAAGAAATATACTTCCAATAACACTTTCACTTCCCCATCCATATTCATAAACATAGTAATCTGCTAAGATTTCAAAAGCTATTAAGCCAGTAAATATTTTATCTTTAGATTCTTGAAATAACGCAGTTACTCTTTTATAATATGAAGCAATGCTGAACCAGAAAACCGGGATTAAAGATATTATTATAGATATAACCCAAAATGGAGTAAAAGTTTCTTTTATAGCTTCTATAAACTCTTCCGGATTAGATTGAATTTTTTCTTCAAAAACTTTTTGATCAAAAGATTCAGGATTATTTAAGTCTATTTCAGCATATTCTACTACAGAAATTCCAATAAAAGATATAATTATTATAGTAAAAGGAATGGCTAATACTGCAGAGAATAAGCATCTTAAAAAATAAGTTGTTCCATTTATCGTGTCAGAAAACTTAAAGAATTTTTTCATAGATTTTTTGTTTGTAAGATACTAAAGTTTTACTAAGACATACCTTAAGGAATGTAATTAGTTGTCTCTTTTTTTAAAATTTTCACTTTTAGACTTAGAAAATCTATTAATAACTGCTGCTATTAAAATAACTAAAGCAATACCAAGAAAAATAGTGTTATAATTCATTTTTAATTTGTTTTAACTGCTGTGCCGTAGGCTAAAACTTCTGAAGCTCCTTTAGTGATTACTGATGTCATAAACCTAACATTGACTATTGCATTAGCTCCTAGTTTTTCAGCATCACTAATCATTCTAGAAAGTGCTTGTTCTCTAGAATCAGCTTGAAGCTTAGTGTATTCTTCTATCTCTCCTCCTACTAACTTTTTAAAAGTGGCAAAAATATCTCTACCAACATTTCTAGCTCTTACTGTAGATCCTCGTGCTATTCCCAAACTTTCAGTAATTGTTTTATTAGGCAAGGTCTCTGTTGTTGTTATTATCATGACATAATATATTTAAATTAAAAGTATTGAAATTTTTGTTAACTCCAGTAAATAACTTTCATTCCATTTTCTTTCAAATAATCATTACACTTTGAAAAGTGTTTATTACCTAACCAATACCCTCTGTTAGCACTCATTGGAGATGGGTGACCAGACTTGAGTATTAAGTGTTTTTTTGAATCTATTAATGACTCTTTCTTTTTTGCATATCCACCCCACAACATAAATACAATATTTTGCTTTCTGTCTGAAATTAACTTGATTACACATTTCGTGAACTCTTCCCAACCTTTTTCTGAATGGCTTCCTGGCAATCCTTCTTCCACAGTTAAAATAGAATTCAAAAGTAAAACACCTTGATTTGCCCAATCACTAAGATCACTTTCTGACCTATCATTAAAACTTGATTTAATTTCTTTAAAAATATTTAATAATGAAGGAGGAATATTCATCCCTGACTTTACTGAAAAACAAAGGCCATTAGCTTGATTTAATCCATGATAAGGATCTTGACCTAAAATCACAACCTTTACTTTATCAAGACTACACTTGTTAAATGCTGAGAAGATTAGATCTTTTGGAGGATAACAATCTTTAGATTTATATTCATTCTCAATAAAGTCTGTAAGTTGAAAAAAATATTTTTTATTAAACTCACTTTCTAATAATTTTAACCAACTTTTTTCGATATTTACCTTCAATGAATTTGTCTATTTTTATAACTTAAAATATAAATAATTACTTTGCCAATTCCCAAGAAAACTTTAGAGGATTTAGAATTCAATTTTGTTGTTGATTCAATTTCAAAATATTGTGTTACTTCTCTAGGTAAGGAACTGTTAAGTGATTTAGGCCCTCAGTATGAATTTACTGACATTAATTTTTCACTAAATTTAGTTTCAGAGTATCTTTCTTCTTTAGAGAATGACAATAACTTTCCTAATCATGTTTTTGAGAGTATTTCTAAAGATTTAAAGATTATAGATATAGAAAATAGTCAACTTGATATTGAATCATTTAGAAAAATTAAAGTTGTTGTAGAACTCACAATATCTCATATTAAATTTTTAAAAAAATTTAAAGAGTATTATAAAAACATTTTTTTATTAGTTGAATTTTTATTAGTTGAAAAAAATATAATAAATGAAATAAACTCTGTAATTGACAAATTCGGTCTAATTAAAGATAATGCTTCTATAGATTTATTAGAAATTAGAAAAGGAATAAACACAACTAAATCAAAGATTAGACAATCCTTTTCTAGTGCTCTAAATTCTTACAATGCTTCAGGTTATTTAGACGAAATAAAAGAGTCTACTATTGACAATAGACGAGTGTTAGCTGTAAAAGCCATGCATAGACGTAAAGTTAAGGGTCAAATTATGGGAAGCTCTAAAACAGGTATTATAGTCTATATAGAGCCACAAGAAACTCTTGTACAAAGCAGAAAGTTACAAGATTTTTTATATGATGAAGATCAGGAGATTAAAAGAATACTAAAAGAATTGACTAGTTTTTTAAGACCCTATATTTCTTTACTTAAAAATTATCAAAGTTATTTAGCTAAAATAGATGTGATATATTCTAAAGCTAAGTATGCAAATGAAATTAATGGTATTAAACCCAATCTTTCAAGAGATAAAGTTATATTTCTTAAAAATGCTTTTCACCCCCTACTCTATTGTAATAATAAAAGTTTAGGCATAAAAACTTATCCCCAAACCATAGAATTAAATAAAGGCAATAGAATTATAGTTATTTCAGGGCCTAATGCAGGTGGTAAAAGTATTACTCTTAAAACAATAGGATTACTTCAATTAATGATTCAATCCGGTATTTTAATACCTGTTCATCAAAGTAGTGAAATTTCCGTTTTTCAAAATATAGTTTCAGATATTGGTGATAATCAATCTATCGAAAATCAATTAAGCACTTATAGTTATAGGTTGAAAAACATGAATAATTTTCTTAGAAAATGTAATTCAGAGACTCTCTTTTTAATTGATGAGTTTGGCACAGGTTCAGACCCTGAATTAGGAGGCGCTTTAGCAGAAATATTTTTAGAAGTTTTTTATGAAAGAGAAAGTTTTGGTGTGATTACAACTCATTACTCTAACTTAAAGTTATTAGCAGATGAGCTTCCAAATATGTCAAATGCAAATATGCAGTTTAATGATAAGACGCTGGAACCTACTTTTAATTTGATAGTAGGTCAAGCAGGAAGTTCATTCACATTTGAAGTAGCTCAAAAAAATGGTATTCCGTATAGTATAATAAACAGAGCAAAGAAAAAGATTGAAAGAGGAAAAGTAAGGTTTGATGCTACTATTGCAAAATTGCAGAAACAGAGATTAGAGCTTGATAAAACAACAAATTCTCTAAAGGATGAAGAAAGTAAGTTTAGAAAAGAAAATGAAAAACTAGATATTACAAATGATAAAATAAAGTCAAAGCTTATTAATTATCAAGAACTATTTGATAGTAATCAGAGAATGATTATAGCCGGAAATAAATTAAATGAGATTGCCCAGCGTTATTTTAATGATAATAAAAAAAGGAACCTTGTTTCAGAAGTATTGAAATTAGTAGACACTTTAAATTCTAAAAGGAAAATAGTTAATTTTTCAAAAATTAAATTTGATATAAATAAAAATATTAAAACTCAAGAAACATTAAACAAAGAGCTTAAAGTTATTAGAAAAGAAAAAAAAATAAATAAATCTATAACTTTAAATAAAAAGAAAGTTTTAGTTGAGCTTAAATTAGGCGATAAAGTCAGGTTAGAAGATGGTATTTCAGTTGGTACAATAGATAAAATTGAAAAAAATAAAGCAACAGTCAATTATGGAACTTTTATTACTAAAGTAGACTTAAGCCGTTTAGAATACGTCAAATGATAGAAAAAAATGAATTTGTGGTTTATTATGATGGCATTTGTGGTTTGTGTGATTTTTTTGTGAATCTTATAGTGAAAATTGACTCTAAAGAAATTCTTAAATTCTCATCACTTCAAGGAGAATCAGGTCAAAAACTATTAAACGATTTAAAATACGATTCTAATGAATTAAACACAGTACTTTTTAGAACTAATGACCAAGTTTATACAAAATCGACAGCAGTTTTTAGAATAATTAAAACTATTGGTGGTTTTTGGAATGTATTTCTAATTTTAAATTTACTACCTATTTCATTTACTGATTTTATTTATAAAAAAATAGCCAAAAATAGATACAAGCTTTTTGGAAAACTTGAACAATGTGATATTTCTAAGTTTAATAAGCCAGGTCAGTTTATTGACTAAACCTTAATTCATTATAAACGAGTAAACAATCAGCTCAAGTGTTTTAAAAACCATTTAAAAAAGTTTCTAAATCTTCTTTTGATAATGAAATTAAACCTGAACTAGGTAATCTTAATATCAATTTCCTCCAATTAGAATCTTTTTCAAAGACTTTTATAAGTATTGGTTTTGCTTGATTAGCTTCTTCATTATTAATTAAAGCAATTGCTTTCCAAAAACTCATTTCAATGTTTTCAGGAAACAGGTCCTGTGCCAATGAATATTCTTTCAATGCTAAATCCATATCATTCTTTTCAATAGCTAGATCCCCTTTATTCATGTGTTCATATGCCCTATACACTTTAAGTAATCTTTTAATTTCTTTAACAGGATTTTCACTATCATCCACCCTCAAATCGATTTTCTTGTCTTCCCAAGAGTTTTTTGTTTTTTCAGGTCCAACAACTATTAGTGCAGCAGATTGTCTTCCTCTTATATCTCCGCCAACACTCTCGGCTGCTTCAAATACTTTTATAATTCTCTCAGCCAATGGCAAAGTGGCATTTTTAATAAATGCTTCTTTCATCGCAGGCACGACCATGTCATTGAGCATCATGTTAGCTTGAACAGAAAAATTTTCTCCAATATAATGGCTAGCACTTTCTATACATTTTTGGCCAGTATAAGCACTTACAGAGCCATTTTTGTCGATCATTGCAACTTGTCTGTAATGTCGCCCTTCATCCTTAGAAATTAAGTTTAATAAGGCCATTTCTGCCGATACTTCATTTTCCATGAATTCTAATCCTTTTGGCCCATAACTTGGATTTACAAAAGATTGAGTAGCAACAACACCAACGCCAGATTTCCCCCAGCTTACTAATGTGCCTACTGAAAACCAATGACTTTGAACTCCTACTGCCATTTCTCCTGTATTAGCATCTCTAGCTACAATTGAATAAGTATGTGCAAAATCATTTTGATAAACACCTTTTTGAGAAAAACATAAAACGGGAAATAAAAGTATAATTAATTTTTTCATATCAGATGATTTAATTTTTGCTACTTCTTTCTATATTTATTTACAAGCATAGATACTGTAGCATCTCCAGTAACATTCACAACGGTTCTACACATATCTAGTGGTCTGTCAATAGCAAAAATTAAAGCCAGACCAGCTTCAGGTATTCCTGCTTGAGCAAGAACAATGACAAGCATTACCATTCCAGCGCCAGGAACGGCTGCTGAACCTATAGATGCTAAAGTGGCAGTAGTAACGATTCCTAGTTGTGCGTATAAACTCAGTTCCATTCCAAAAGCTTGAGCTATAAATACAGCTGCTACTGCTTGATAAAGGCTAGTGCCGTCCATATTTATTGTTGCTCCAATAGGAAGGACAAAGCTACTCACCTCTTCATCTACATCTAAGTGATCCTGAACTCTTTCCATTGTTACAGGAAGAGTAGCGGCACTTGAGCTAGTTGAAAAAGCTAAAAGTTGAGCAGGTGAGATTCCTTTAAGAAAATAAGAAGGACTTTTCCCTGTCAATACTTTTACCAGTACTATGTAAATACAGATCATTATTAAAAGTCCAAATAATACAGTTAAACCATATAATCCTAATGCTTTAAATAGATCTAAACTTGGTGCTTCAACTACTAGTGCAGCAAGAAGAGCAAAAACTCCATAAGGTGCAGCTAACATAATAAGGTCAATGATTTTTAAAATAACTTCATTAAAAGAGTCAAAGAAGTCTTTGACAGGTTTAGATTTCTTAGAGGGGATTAGAATCATAGAAATTCCAAAAAGAATAGCAAAAAATATAACCTGTAACATGTTTCGGTTATCACCAGTTGCACTAACTATATTGGAAGGGACTAAATCTATAAGAGGTTGAAGTGGTCCTGCATTTTTCTGATTATTGGCAGCTGATATTTTATCATCTGCATTGTCAGAATAAGCTATAAGAAGTTCTTCTCTAGTTTGATCAGAAATAGAATTACCAGGATTTATAATATTAACACTAACTAAACCGATAACAACTGCCATTAATGTTGTGCATAAGTAAATAAATATAGTTCTTCCTCCCATTGACGAAAGTTTAGACAAGTCCTTCAAGTCTGAAACTCCCTTAATTAAAGATGCTAGTATTAAAGGAACAGCTATAAGTTTTAATGAATTAATGAATATGGTTCCAAAAGGTTTGATCCAGTTAGAAATAAAGAGCTTACCTCCTTCTATATTCGTTAATATTAAAGCGAAGATTATTCCTATGAACATTCCTAGAATAATTTGCCAGTGTAGGGCTAATTTTTTCATTAAAGTTTAATTGTACGGTTAATTAAATAAAAATCCACTAGAACTAAAGCAGCCATTGCTTCTACAATAGGCACCGCTCTAGGAACAACACATGGATCATGTCTTCCTTTACCCTTCATTTCAACTACATTATTATTAGAATCAATCGTTTGTTGAGCTTTCATGATTGTTGCAACAGGTTTAAAAGCTACATTAAAGTAAATATCCATTCCATTGCTGATTCCACCTTGAATACCTCCAGAATTATTTGTTTTTGTTTTGCCATCAGCATTAAAAGAATCATTATGTTGGCTGCCTTTTAATCGTGTTCCCTGAAAACCACTTCCAAACTCGAAACCTTTTACAGCATTAATAGAAAGCATTGCTTTTCCAAGATCAGCATGAAGCTTGTCAAATACTGGTTCTCCTAGTCCTACAGGCGTGTTTTCTATAACACAACTTACTACTCCTCCAATGGTATCACCTTCTTTTCTAATCTCTTTAATAAATTTTTCCATAGATGCTGCTGTATTTGGATCAGCACATCTAACAGGATTTTTTTCAATTTCTGAAAAATCTAATTCACTGTAATGTTTGTCAATTTTAATCTCGCCTACTGAAGAAACAAAAGCAGTTATTTTAACATCTGATAATATTTGTTTGGCTATCGCTCCAGCCACTACCCTACAGGCAGTTTCTCTAGCAGAGCTTCTTCCTCCTCCTCTATAATCTCTATGACCATATTTTTTATCATAAACGTAATCTGCATGTGAGGGTCTATAGGAATCTTTAATATGAGAATAGTCTTTAGACTTTTGATCTGTATTGTGTATTAAAAAACCAATTGGAGTTCCGGTAGTTTTACCTTCAAAAATTCCAGAATAAAAAGTCACAATATCTTGTTCTTTTCTTTGTGTAACTATAGTAGATTGACCAGGCTTTCTTCTGTCCATCTCTAACTCAATAGCACTTAGATCAATTTTTAATCCAGAAGGACAACCATCAATTACTCCTCCTAATGCAGGCCCATGAGATTCTCCAAATGTTGATAATTTAAATATATTTCCAAAAGAATTTCCTGCCATTTTTAAAATTTATTTAAAAATAGGTTTATTATGTTCTATTTCCAATATTTAAGTTTACTAGTGCGTCCAATACCAGGATTAAAACCGTTAGTTGGATCTAATTTTTTATAAAATTTCGAGAGCGATGGTTTTGCGAAATATTCATGACCTACATTATGCTCGGCTGGATATTCAGCGCCTCTAACATCATATGTTTTTAATAACTTCTCTTTTAATGCATCAGCATCAACTCCTTTTTTAACAATATAGTTTTGATGTAATACATGGCAAAATAAGTGACCATAATATAATTTCATCTCTAATAAATCATCAATCTCTGGAGGTAATTTCTCAAACCAGTCTTTTTCATTACGAGGAAAAGCAATATCCATAGACATCATTTCACCTGAATTTTTTTTATTTAAAACGTGATAACGACCTACTGCACTAGCAGCAACAAATCGATGTAAGATTGCCTTTTTAGCTTCGATTTCAGTACATTCAAAAAAGTTTCCTTCATTTTCTTTGAAGAATTTTTCAAAGTATGCTTTTGCTTCATCAATTCCTTCATTAGACATTTCAATTACCCAGTGATGCTCATATTTATCTCTATATTGTTCCATTCTTTTAGGAAGGTGATTAGGCCAGAAATTACTTAAAAACTGCATGAGTCTGTCTGATAAATTATCAGGAAGAAATTTGAATTTTTTAGAAAGGAGATCTACTTTTCGTTTGATTTCAAATAATTTTGGAATAAAACTGGGACCCATTTTGTCAATCGCCACAAAAGTATCCTTACTGTATTTTTTAGCAGCATCATAACAGTCTCCGTGTAAATACTCACCTGAAGTAGGAAGGTTTTGAAACTTAGACAATATGTCTCTACGAATTTTACCTAATACATAAGAACTATTGGTGCCTACATAAAATACCTGTTGACGCTTTGGAATAGGATAAGTATCTAAGCGTACAGCAAAAACAGCAATTTTTCCTGCACATCCAGAAGCACCATGTAATCGACGGCCATCTGCATTATAACGTGCAGGTGTACTTGCATCTACATCTCTTACTCGCTTCTGATATTCGTTGTCAGAGGCTAGTTTGTCAGGAAATTGTATTTGGTTTTTAGTATAATTGTTAGTTTGTAAATTAGTTAAAATCTCTTCTGGAGTTTCTCCAAGTTCTATACCTAATTCATTTACTAGCACAAGCTCCCCTCCTAAATTAATTTTTGCATAAAGAGAAAGCTCCGTATAAGCTGGACCTCTTTTTACTAATGCCCCACCAGAGTTGTTGCAGACACCGCCAACAATTGAAGCGCCTATACATGATGAGCCAATTACTGAATGTGGTTCTCTTTTGAATGGAGCTAACTTGTTTTCTAATCCAAACAATGTGCTTCCTGAAAATCCTATAATTTGTTTTCCTTCATTTATTACTTGTATACCATCTACACGCATAGTACTGATAATGACAATAGGACGATCATAATCATTGCCATCAGGTGTAGATCCTCCAGTTAAGCCTGTGTTAGCAGCTTGCATAATAACAATAACATCCGCTTCCACGCAAATTCGTAGAACCTTCCAAATTTCAAGTAATGATCCTGGTTTAGCAACCGCTAATGCATCTCCTTCTCCATATCGCCATCCTTTACTATATTGTTGTTTCTTCCATTTTGCGGTAAGTATATATTTTTCGCCTGCAATGACTTTTAATTCATTAATCAGTTTACTTTCAGAACTCATTTAGTAAAATTAAACAATTTAAAATATTATATATTTGTAAAAAATTAATTTTTATTGATAATTACATGAAAAAACTTTTACAATTCTATCTACTTACTTTTCTTTTTTTTAGTTGTTCTAACTCAACAACATTTAATTTAGAAGCAACAACAGATCACAATAATGATCAAAAAGTTTTTTTAATTCAAATTGATGAAAATAACCGTCCGAAAGCTATTGATTCAACATTAGTAATTGAGGGCAGATTTTCTTTTTCAGACTCTATATCTATTCCTGAAATGCACTATGTTGTTTTTGATAAACAAAGAGAAAATCTTCCAGTAATATTAGAACCAGGAAAAATAATTGTTAAAGTATATAAAGATAGCGTTAGAGCTTCTAAAGTTACAGGAACTAAGTCTAATGAGGACTTTGTAAAATATATGTCCGAAACTTCAGATTTTTATACTGAATTGAATAAAATACAACTAGAAATTAGAAATGCTAACATCATGATGGATTCAATGGTTGTCAATGATTTAAATGATCAATTCGAATCTATGAAAGTTAAATTAAGTGATTATGATTTAAATTTTATTAAAAATAATAACGACTCTTATTTGCCTACCCTAATTCTTCAAAGAATGGTTATGCAACAGGAAATTAAAGTTGAAGAAGCTGAAGAGTTTTATGATAATTTTACAGAAATAATAAAAAAAACAAAATCTTCTATTGAAATCAAAAAGAACATTGATCTAATAAAAGAATCTTTAAAAGAATCTCCTACTATAGGCTCACTAGCACCACAATTTAGTGGCCCTGGTTTAGATGGCAATAATATTACTTTAGAAGATGTTAAATCCAAAGTAATTATGATAGATTTTTGGGCTTCATGGTGTGCGCCATGTAGAGTAGAAAATCCTTCTCTTGTTTACCTAAATACTAAGTACAATACTGATCAATTCCAGATTATTGGTATTTCTCTTGATAAAGAAAAAGAAAAGTGGATTTCTGCAATAAAATCAGATTATTTAAATGACTGGATTCATATCTCCAATTTAAAATTTTGGGCAGAACCTATAGGTAAACTTTACAATGTTAGACAAATGCCAACTACTTTTGTTTTAGATGAAAATAAAAGGGTAATAGGAATGAATTTAAAAGGTGATGATTTAGAAAACCTTATTAAAAAACAGTTATCTCTTTAGCTTTTAAAAAGATTTTTTTTAGAGCTTATAAAAATCACAACAGGACTTACAAGAAGTATTACAATCCAGGTTTCGTTTATTAAAATTGATGGGTTTATTATGATTGTTATTAATAGTCCTGCTATTGCTCCTCCAAAATGGGCTGTATGTCCAATATTCCCTAAACTCTTTTGCATTCCATATATACTATAAAGTAAATACCCAATTCCAAATATGTATGCTGGAAAAGGAATTGGAAAAAAGATAAGAGCTAATTTCATTTGTGGATACAACAAAATTGAAGAATAAACAATCCCAGTTACAGCACCACTTGCCCCTACTGCAGAATAATAAGGTTCACTTTTATGGAATTTTAAAGCAAAATAATTACCGAAATACAAACTACTTAAATATATTATAATATAGTAGGTTGATCCTATAGTTCCAATAACAACATCAGAAAAAACGTATAAAGTGAAAAGATTGAGAGCTAAATGAGAAAAGTCTACATGCAAAAATCCAGAACTCCACATTCTTATTTTATCACCTAATTGAACTGAACTTATTTGAAACTTGTATTTTTCAAAAAAGTATTGATCTTTAAAACCTTTGTAGGAAATAAGGCAAGTAATAAATATTATTAAATAGTTGATGATATTTTTTATTTAAAGATAAGCTGTTAAAATTAAAAATCCAGAATAAACATGAAGGTTTCTAATAATAAAATCAAATAAATAAAAAGTTGATTATGAATAATTAAATATCTTTACATAAATGAAATTAGTCACTTATCTAATACTTTATCCATTAATATTACTGATATCACATCTTCCATTTAAAATTTTATATTTCTTTTCAGACATAACCTTCTATCTTTTATATTATTTGTTCAGATATAGACGAAAAGTTGTCAGATTTAATTTAGAAATATCTAAAGTTACTAAGTCAAAAAGCGATTTAATTAGAATTGAAAAGGAATTTTATAGACACATAACAGATGTATTTTTTGAAATGTTTAAATTTTATAGTATTTCTACTGAAGAGATTAAAAAGCGTTTTTATTTAGAGAATTCTGAAATAATATATGATTTAGCTAAAGAGAAAAAAAATGTAATGTTTATGGCAACACATTATGGCGGTTTTGAATGGTTCTTGTCTATAGGCCATCATGTCCCTCACCTTCCTTTTGCCATATACACTCCTCTAACAAACAAACATTTAGACTCTCTTTTAAGAAAGATTAGGTTAAAACATGGTTCAAAACTAATTTCTAGATATGAAGCTTCAAATTATATAGATAAACAAATTGAACAAAAGAACCTATTTCTTTATGGTATGGCTGCCGATCAATCTGCTCAAATTAGATCAATTACTTATTGGAGACATTTTCTTGGTGTAAAGGTTCCTGTTTTTACAGGGTCAGAGAGGATAGCTAAAGAACATAATATGCCAGTTGTTTTTGGTAAAATGGTAAAAATTAAAAGAGGACATTATAAAGTTGTTATTGAAATGCTTTCAGAATTTCCAAGAAATCATAAAGATTTTGAAATCACTGACATGTACATAGAGAGAGTTGAAAAACAAATTAGAAAAAATCCTGAATACTATTTTTGGACACACAACAGATTCAAGCACATGAATAAGGCTCCTAAAGACTAATTAACAGGACTTAATATCATTCTTTATCTGATCAACTAGACGGTTAGCTTTATCTTCTGTCAATGCTTCACTATATATTCTAATTATAGGTTCAGTATTAGATTTTCTTAAATGCACCCAACTTTCTTTGAAATCAATTTTCAACCCATCAATTTCATTAATATTATCCTTGGAATACTTGCTAGCAAGGTTTATTAATATATTATCAACATCTATTTCTTTTGATAGATTTATTTTTTCTTTAACCATATAGTATTTTGGGTAAGTAGATAATAATTCACTTACTTTCATATTCTTCTCAACAAGAAGAGATAGAAACAAACCTATACCGACAATCGCATCCCTTCCATAATGACTTTCAGGGTAAATGACTCCTCCATTCCCCTCTCCTCCTATCACTGCATTACATTCTTTCATTTGATTTACAACATTAACCTCTCCAACCGCACTTGCAAAATAGGATTGACCGTGCTTTTCAGTTACATCTCTTAAAGCTCTTGTTGAAGAGAGGTTAGAAACAGTGAATCCAGGTGTTTTACTTAAAACATAATCTGAGCATGCAACTAAAGTATTTTCTTCACCAAATATCTCACCATTTTCACAGATAAAAACTAGTCTATCAACATCAGGATCAACAGCAATACCTAAATCAGCACCAAACTCAATAACCTTATTAGATAGGTCTAAAAGATTTTTTTTAAGAGGTTCAGGGTTATGCGCAAAATGACCTGTCGGTTCACAATGTATTGTTTCAAATTTGATATTTAATTGTTTTAGCAATAGAGGAACTATGATTCCTCCAGTTGAATTAACTCCATCAACTACAACTTTTAATTTATGTTTTCTTATTTCTTCAGTATTGACAAGTTTAAGGTTTAAAACAGAATTTATATGAATCTGCATAGTATCATTAACTTTATTTATGATCCCGAGATCGTATACACCTGTAAAATCATAATCGTCATTTTCTGAAATTGAAACAATTTCATTTCCAGAATGTGCGTTTAAAAACTCACCCTTACTGTCTAGTAACTTTAAGGCATTCCATTCAGATGGATTGTGACTAGCTGTTATTATAATGCCTCCATCTGCCATTAATTCAGTAACCATTAATTCAACTGTTGGAGTAGTTGAAAGTCCTAAGTCACAAACATCAATCCCTAACGAAATCAAAGAATTTTGAACGAAATTTTGTATCATTTCTCCAGAAATTCTAGCATCTCTTCCTATAACTACTTTTAACTTTTCCTTATTAGAATTTTTTTTAAGCCAGATTCCGTAAGCACATCCAAATTTTACCGCATCAATTGGAGTTAGATTCTCACTTACCTTACCTCCTATTGTTCCTCTAATTCCTGAAATAGATTTAATTAATGTCATAGAGTTCAAATATACAATTTGAATAACTTTTTTGACTTACTTTTATAAAAATTATAATTATGAAATTCAAGATTCAGTTATTTTTATTCTTCAGTTGTTTGTTTTTTATTCATTGTTCAAATACAGATTTTAAAGAAGGTTACAAAAATGGCATGGTGGTTTCAGCTAATTCATTAGCATCTCAAGTAGGTATTGATATTTTAAAAAACAAAGGAAATGCATTTGATGCAGCTATAGGTGTTCAATTTGCGCTTTCAGTTGTTTACCCTAACGCAGGTAACATTGGTGGTGGAGGTTTTGCAGTATATAGGTTAAATGATGGTAGTGTGGGAAGTTTAGATTTCAGAGAAAAAGCACCTAGGAAAGCAACTAGAAATATGTACTTAGACGATAATAATGAAGTTTACGTTGAAAAAAGTAAATTTGGACACCTTGCTTCAGGTATACCAGGATCTGTTGATGGAATGGTTAAACTACATGAAAAGTTTGGATCACTAGAATGGAAAAAACTTTTAGAACCTTCTATTAAGCTTTCTAAAAACGGATTCAAATTGACTAAAAATCAAGCAATAAGCTTAAATGACGTAAAAGAATCATTTCTCAAATTAAATGATAGCAGTATCTCATTAATTAATAAAAATGAATGGAAAGAAAATGATTTATTAGTACAAAATAACTTATATAAAACTTTAGAAAGAATTAAAAACGATAAAAGAGCTGGATTTTATTCTGGAGAAACGGCACAATTATTATTATATGAAATGAATCAAGGTAATGGAATATTTACTTTAGAAGATTTAAATAATTATAATTCTATATGGAGAAAACCAATAATTGGTAACTATAAAAATCATAAAATTATATCCATGGGACCTCCATCTAGCGGTGGTATAGCATTAGTTCAAATGTTATATGGAGCTGAAAAATTAAATGTTAATAAATATGAACATAATTCTAAGGATTACATTCATTTGATAAGTGAAATTGAAAGTAGAGTTTATGCTGATAGAGTAACTTATTTAGGTGATCCTGATTTTTTTAAAGTTCCATCTAGTATTTTAATTAGTGATGAATATCTACAAAACAAGTTCAGTACTGTTGATTTAAATATAAAGACACCATCTTTAGATATAAAAGAAGGTCAAATTACAATAAATGAAACAGAAGAAACTACACATTTCTCTATAGTTGATAAATTTGGAAATGCAGTATCTATTACAACTACTATTAATGGCTCTTATGGGTCTAAAGTTGTAGTTGATGGTGCTGGATTTTTACTTAATAATGAGATGGATGATTTCTCTATTAAACCTGGCTTTCCTAATATGTTTGGTTTAACTGGTGGAGAAGCTAATGCAATTGAAGGGAACAAAAGAATGCTTTCATCAATGACTCCTACAATTATTGAAAAAGAGGGTGAATTATTTATGGTTTTAGGCACACCTGGTGGATCTACTATAATTACTTCTGTATTTCAAACTATTTTAAATGTAATAGACTTTAACATGAATATGCAAGAAGCTGTAGATTCAAAAAAATTTCATCATCAATGGTCACCAGATCATATAGTTATTGAAAAAAACACTATTAAAGATGATGTTAAATATGATTTAATCCATATGGGTCATAAGTTTAATGAAAGATCTTCTATAGGCAGAATGGATTGTATTTTAGTTAATGAATTTAGTAAACTTGAAGGTGGTGCTGACAAGAGAGGAGATGATATAGCTATTGGTTTTTAAAATGGAATTGACAAGATAATTAGTATTAAATAACGTAATTTGCAATCTTGATTTTTTAACAAATGAAGGATGTAATTTCAGTTAATGGTGCTAGAGCACATAATCTAAAAAACATAGATATTGATATTCCTAGAAACAAACTTGTTGTAATAACTGGATTGTCAGGAAGTGGAAAATCCTCATTAGCTTTTGACACTATTTATGCTGAAGGTCAACGAAGGTATATTGAAACTTTTTCAGCTTATGCAAGACAGTTTTTAGGAGGCTTGGAAAGACCTGATGTAGATAAAATTGATGGTTTGTCTCCAGTTATTGCAATTGAACAAAAAACTACTTCAAAAAATCCAAGATCTACTGTTGGAACTATTACAGAATTATATGATTACCTAAGGTTGTTTTATTCAAGAGTTTCAGATGCATACAGTTATAATACAAATGAAAAAATGATTAGTTATAGTGACGAAGAAATTATTGATCTAATATTAGAAAATTATTTAGATAAACAAATCACCATGTTATCCCCTATTATAAAAGGAAGAAAGGGACATTATAGAGAATTATTTTCAACTATTCAAAAACAAGGGTTTCTTAAGGTGCGAATAGATGGAGAAATTACTGAACTTACATCTAACATGAAACTCGATCGTTATAAAATTCATGACATTGAAATTGTTGTAGATAGAATTCAAATTAAAAATGATAAACATGCTTTAAAGAGGTTAAATGATAGTATAGTTACTTCAATGTATCATGGCAAAAATTCATTAATAATTATTAATGAAGAAGATCAGAAAATTAGATATTTAAGTAAAAATTTAGTTTGTCCTACAACAGGTATTTCGTATAAAAAACCTGAGCCAAATTCTTTTTCTTTTAATTCTCCAAGAGGGATGTGTAAAAAATGTAATGGCTTAGGAAATGTAAATACTATTAATTTAAAAGCAGTCATCCCAGATGACAATATTTCTATATTTTCTGGCGGAATTGCTCCAATAGGAACATTTAAGAATAATTGGATTTTTAAACAACTTGAAACAATCTCAAGTCGCTATAATTTTGATTTAAAACACTCTATAAATAAAATTCCTAAAGCTGCTTTAGACGTTATTTTAAATGGAGGAAATGAAACTTTCTCAGTAGAATCTAGAACTTTAGGTTTGACAAGAAAATATCAAATTGATTTTGAAGGAGTTATTCCATTTATAGAAGATCAGTTCAATGACAATCATAGTGCTCGAATTAAAAGATGGGCAAAAGCTTTTATGGACAATATTAAATGCACATCTTGCTCAGGATCAAGATTGAACAAAGAGTCTAGAAATTTTTTTATTGAATCAAAAAGTATAGATGATTTGAGTAAAATGGATATTATAGAATTAAAAACATGGTTTTCATCAATTAACTCTAAACTTTCAAAAAGAAAACAAATTATTGCTTTAGAAATAGTAAAAGAAATTAATAAAAGATTAGATTTTTTATTAGATGTGGGGTTAGACTATTTATCTTTAAATAGACCATCAAAATCTCTTTCAGGTGGTGAATCTCAAAGAATTAGATTAGCTACTCAAATAGGCTCTGAGCTTGTCGGTGTTCTTTATATTCTAGATGAACCAAGTATTGGCCTACATCAAAGAGATAATTCTAAATTAATTGATTCATTAAAAAAATTAAGAGACTTAGGTAATTCTATTATTGTTGTTGAGCATGACAAAGAGATTATGGAAAAATCTGATTATATAATTGATATTGGACCTAATGCAGGAAAAAATGGAGGTGAAATAATTTTTCAAGGTACATTTTCAGAAATGTTAAAGAAAAACACGGTTACATCTCAGTATTTAAATGGAACTAAAACAATTTCTGTTCCGAAAAAAAGAAGGAGCTCTTCAAAAAAAATTAAACTTACAGGTTGTTCAGGAAATAATTTGAAAAACATAGAAATAGAGTTTCCTTTAGGGACGTTAATAGGAGTTACTGGAGTTTCTGGAAGTGGTAAATCAACAATAATTAACGAAACTTTATATCCAATTTTAAATAATTATTTTTTCAATGGAGTCAAAGAACCTCTACCCTATCAAAAAATTTATGGGATCGACAATATTGATAAGGTAATAGAAATTAATCAATCCCCAATTGGAAGAACTCCAAGAAGTAACCCAGCAACATATACAGGTTTATATAGTGATATAAGAAATTTGTTCACAATGACTCAAGAATCTCTAATAAGAGGATATAAACCAGGAAGATTTAGTTTTAATGTTTTAGGTGGAAGGTGCGAAACTTGTCAAGGTGCTGGTTTAAGGAAAATTGAAATGAATTTTCTTCCTGATGTTTATATAAATTGTGATGAATGTCAAGGAAAAAGGTTTAATAGAGAAACACTAGAAATCAGATATAAAGGAAAGTCTATTTCAGACATATTAAATATGACAATTAATGAAGGTTGTGATTTTTTTGAAAACTTTCCTAAAATTTTAAGAAAATTACAAACTTTAAAAGATGTTGGTCTTGGTTATGTTACACTAGGTCAACAGTCTACCACTCTTTCTGGTGGAGAAGCTCAAAGAATTAAACTTGCAAGTGAACTTTCTAAAAAAGACACTGGAAATACATTGTACATTCTTGATGAACCAACTACAGGTTTACATTTTGAAGATATTAAGGTGTTGTTGGAAATGATAAACAAACTTGTTAATAAAGGAAATACAGTTATTATAATAGAGCATAATATGGACGTAATTAAAACTGTAGACCATATTATAGAAATTGGTCCAAAGGGTGGGAAATATGGTGGAGAAGTTATTTTTAAAGGAAAACCAGAGGACCTGTTGAAAAACACAAAAAGTCCTACAGCAATGTATTTAAAAAAAGAATTAACTTAGGTAAATGCATAGAAAAAATTTAAAAGGTTGGAACGAATTAAAAACTAACGATTCATGGTCAGTTTTTAAGATTATGGGTGAGTTTGTAGATGGTTTTGAAAAACTTGGTAAAATTGGACCATGTGTGTCAATATTTGGATCAGCAAGAACTCACAAGGATGATAAGTATTATAAATTAGCAACAGAAATTGCTGAGAAAATTGTTGAATTAGGTTTTGGAATTATAACTGGTGGGGGTCCAGGAATTATGGAAGCTGCTAATAAAGGAGCTAAAAAAGCTTTAGGTCCTTCTGTTGGTTTAAACATTGATCTTCCTTTTGAACAATCAGAAAATCCATATATAGATGATGATAAATCTTTGGACTTTGATTATTTTTTTGTTAGAAAAGTGATGTTTATGAAATATGCTCAAGCATTTGTAGTGATGCCTGGAGGATTTGGAACCTTAGATGAACTTTTTGAAGCTATCACATTAATTCAGACTAAAAAAGCAGAAAAATTTCCTATAATTCTTGTGGGAAAATCTTTTTGGGAAGGTTGTTTGAAATGGATAAAAGATGAGATGTCTATAAAGCATAAATATATTTCTGAAAATGAATTAGAATTAATTTCTGTTGTAGATAGCGCTGAAGATGTAACAGATATTTTATCTAAATTTTATCTCGAAAAAGGATTAAAACCAAATTTTTAATCTATTTATTAAAATGATAGTTTTATGACAAGGTGTTTTTTTGTGCTTTTTTTAGTAATAACAACCACTCTATATTCTCAAAAAAATAAATATCTTATAAATGCTGAGTTTAATATTCCAGATAAATCGATTAACATACAACAGTCAATAAAGTTCTATAACAATACCGGACTAGCATTAACTAATATATTAATCAATGATTGGGCGAATTCTTATTCAAATGCAAATAGTCCTTTAGGAAAACGACTTTCTGAAGAATATTCATTAAACTTTCAGCGATCAACCAAAAATCAAAGAGGAAGAACTATTATCAACAGTATATATAGCTTTGATAATAAAAAATTAAAATATGAAAGATTACCATTAAATATAGATGTAATTAAAATACGCTTTAATAAAACTTTAAATCCAGGCGAATCAATTAATTTAAATTTTAATTATAAAATAATTATTCCAGAAAGTGACTTCACTAAATACGGCATAAATCAAGAAAAAGATATTAATATTCGAGATTGGTTTCTTACAGTTTCTAAATTTGTAAATGGAAATTGGCTAACTGAAAGCAACTTAGATTTAAATGATTTAAGTATCGATCCAAGTGAGTTTAAATTTAAAATATCATATCCTTTAGACTATGATTTAATTTCTGATCTACACCTTTTAAGCAAACACAAAAGTAACCTAAATAACGTTTTTGAATCTAATAATGAAGTTAGAATGAATACAAACATTCTGATGCAGAAAAAATCGTTATTTAAAGAATATAAAATTGGTGATAACATAGTAGTCACAGATTTGGACAATTACATTGTTAAAGAGGATTCTATTGTAAATAAGATTTTAAGTTATGCAGACAATAAATTAGGAAATAAATTAATGTTAAATAAATTAAAAGGAAAGAAAATTAATGTTGATTCAATTATAAGTAAAACATTTAATTATGTTGAAGGTAAATTAGGAAATTATCCTTTTAAAAAAATTATTTTATCTAAACACAATCAATCCAGACAACCTATTTACGGACTTAATAACATTCCTAATATAATCAATCCCTTTGATGAATCTTTTTTATTTGAATTTAATCTTTTGAAGCTTATTTTAAGTTCTTATTTAAGTGAAACTTTATCAATTCATAAAAGAAAAAATTATTGGGAAAATGAAGGAATAATTACATATTTACTAATAGACTATGTTGAAAAAAATTATCCGAATTTAAAATTAATTGGAAAATATTCAGAGCTATCAATTTTAAAAAACAGAATTTTTTCTAAATATAAATTTAATGAGCAATACCGATTATTCGAAAATATTATTTCTAGTAGAAATATAAATCAACCAGTGTTGACAGATTTAGACTTGTTAACAAGAGTTAATCAGAAAATTATAAATCCTTATAAAATAGGTTTAGGGTTTAAGATGTTAAATCAATATACAGGAATTGGATCTGTTGATTTCTCTATAAAAGAATATGTCAAGTTAAATAATCTCAACAACATTAGTTATGTAAGTTTTCAAGAGGTTTTCAATCTCCAAACAAATACTAATTCAAAGTGGTTTTTTAATGACTATTTAAAAAGTAAATCAAAAGGAGACTATTCAATTACAAAAATTAATTCAAATAAATTATTAAGCACTTATAAAATATCTAAATCTAAAAAAATCAGAAACTTTCCTTTAAAATTATCTTTCACAAACAATGATAAAGTAATTGATGAAAAATGGTTAATGTTTAACGATAATGATACTGTAGTTTCATTTAAACACAGAACTAATACATTTATAGAAATAAATAAAGACAAATTTGTTTCAGAAATTAGTTATAAAAACAATATCACTTCTTTTGATAAATTCAAAAAACCAATAAAATTTGTTTTATTTAATGATTTTGACAATCCTAAAAAAACCCAAGTTTATTATATGCCACTAATAAACTATAACTTATATGATGGTTTAATGCCAGGGCTTCGCTTATCAAATGCCACTCCTATATTTAAACCATTTACTTATGGACTGTCACCTTACTTTTCTTCAAAACAAAACAAGGTATTAGGTAAATTAAATTTTAAATATGTAAAATATCATTCAAATAAAAAACTTTTTAGTACTCAGTATTTTATTGGCGCTTCTACTTTTCATTATAAAGATGATTTGTCATACACAACTTTATTTCCATCATTAACACTAAACTTTCGAGAAAAGAATTTAAGATCAAATCTTAGACAGTTTATTAATATAAGATATGTTAGTGTTTATAGAGAAGAAAACGATAATCAAGAAGAAAATCCAAACTATAACATACTTAATGCTAGATATATTTTTTCAAACACGACTGGAGAAAAAGGCTTTACATTTAATACAAATCTACAATACAGTGAAAAATTTTTAAAAAACACTTTTACTTTAAATTTTAGAAAATATTACAAAAATAATCGACAATACAATTTACGTTTATTTATGGGTAAATTTTTATATAACTCAACAGTTGATGACTATTATAGTTTTTCAACATACAAAGATAGAGATTACATGTACAATTATAATTTACTTGGAAGATCAGAATCAACAGGGTTTTTTAGTCAGCAATATACAGGTTCTGAGGGTGCTTTAAAATCTAAAGTTAATCCAGCTTATTCAAATGATATGTTACTCTCTATAAACACTGGATTTACATTGTGGCAATGGGTTGAGGCTTACTATGATTATGCGATAGTAAAAAACAAAAATGTCAAAACTAAATTTGTATATGATTCTGGAATTAGGTTAAACTTATTAACTGATTATTTTGAGTTATATTTTCCTTTCTATTCAAGTTTAGGAAATGAATTAAGTCAGTCAAACTATTTAGATAAAATTAGATTTAAAATATCTCTTGATCCAAGTAAAGTTTCAGATTTAATTTCTAGAAAATGGTTTTGATCTGTGAATAGGAAAAATATTATGTTTTATGTAAATTCGCATATCTTTTAAATATATGCAAGACAACTTAAATCTTAAAAAAGAAATATCTTTTGAATCCTTCCAAAAGCAAATTTTAGAAGATTATAAAACGATTGTTTTAAGTCGTGAAGCCAGTCTATTAGGCAGGAGAGAGGTTTTAAACGGAAAAGCAAAATTTGGGATATTTGGAGATGGAAAAGAATTGCCTCAAGTTGCTATGGCTAAGGTTTTTCAAAACGGCGATTTTAGATCAGGATATTATAGAGATCAAACCTTTATGATGTCAATCGATGAATTAACGCCAAAACAACTTTTTTCTGGTTTATACGCTAATACTGATATAAATGAAGAACCGATGTCAGCCGGTAGACAAATGGGAGCTCACTTTAATACGGTAAGTTTAAATGAAGATGGAACATGGAAAGATCTTGTAAATCAAAAAAACTCAAGCTCCGATGTTTCCTGTACTGGAGCCCAAATGCCTAGGTTATTAGGTTTAGCTCAAGCTTCTAAATTATACAGAAAATTAAATTTTAAAAATTCTATTAAATTTTCAAAAAATGGTAACGAAATTGCCTGGGGAACTATTGGCAATGCCAGTACTAGTGAAGGTGTTTTTTTTGAAGTTTTAAATGCAGCTGGCGTTCACCAAGTGCCAATGGTAATTAGTGTGTGGGATGATGATTATGGTATTTCGGTTGAAAATAAAGATCAAACCATAAAACAAAGTATATCTGAAGCTTTAGTAGGTTTTAAAAGAACAGATAAAAAAACGGGGTTTGAAATCCTTACTGTTAATGGCTGGGATTATCCTGCATTAATTAATACTTATCAAAAGGCTAACGATATAGCAAGGGACCAACATATTCCTGTTATAATACATGTTAAAGAACTTACACAGCCTTTGGGTCATTCATCATCAGGATCACACGAAAGATACAAGTCTAAAGATCGACTTGCTTGGGAAAAAGAATTTGATTGTAATTTAAAAATGAGAAAATGGATTCTTGAAAATGGTATTTCTAATGAATCATCACTTATAGAGATTGAGAATACATGTAAAAATAATGTTAAAGCTGCAAAATCTGAAGCTTGGGAAACTTATTTAAATCCTATTTTAAATGACAGGTTAGAGTTAATAGATTATCTGAATAAAATATCCTCAGATTTTCCTAATTCAGATTTTGCTAATTTAATTTTAGATCTAGAGAAAATAAAAGAACCAAACAACAAAGATTTATTATCAATTGCCAGAAAGTTTCTAAGGCTATTAAGAAAATCAAATAATAACAATATTGAATTATTAAAAAAATGGGTCAAAGAATTCTCTCAACTACAAAAAGAAAAATATAATTCAAAACTATATAATGAATATTTCTCAAGTTTTAATAATGTGAAGGAAGTAAAACCATTATATAAAGACTCTAATAAAATTGATGGTCGCTTAATAATTAGAAATAATTTCGATAAATTATTAAAAAAATATGATAATCTATTAATCTTTGGTGAAGATGTAGGAAAAATTGGTGATGTTAACCAGGGACTTGAAGGGCTACAGGACATCTATGGAAAGGACAGAGTTTCTGATCGTGGAATTAGAGAAGCATCTATAATAGGAGAAGGAATTGGTTTGTCTTTAAGAGGATTTCGTCCGATTGCTGAAATTCAATATTTAGATTATTTATTATACGGACTTCAAATTCTAAGTGATGATTTAGCTACACTTCATTATAGAACTTTTGGTAGACAAATTGCTCCCCTTATAATTAGAACTAGAGGTCATAGGCTTGAGGGTATATGGCATTCTGGATCTCCTATGGGTTCGTTATTGTCAACTTTGAGAGGAATATTGATTTTAGTGCCTCGAAATATGGTTCAAGCAAGTGGCATGTACAATACACTACTTAAATGCGAAGATCCTGCCGTTATTATTGAATCTTTAAACGGATATAGGTTAAAAGAACAACAGCCAACAAACCTTTCTGAGTTTACTATTCCGTTAGGGCTAGTAGAAATACTTAATTCAGGTACGGATATAACAATTATTTCATACGGTTCAACATTGAGACTTGTACAAAATGCAGTTTTAGAATTAAAATCATTAGATATAAGCTGTGAAGTAATAGACATTCAAACTCTAATACCTTTTGATAAAAATTATGACATATTAAAGAGTTTAAAAAAAACTAACAAATTATTAATTGTTGATGAGGATGTGCCTGGTGGGGCTTCATCCTATATATTGCAAAAAATATTACAAGAACAAAATGCTTTTAAACATCTTGATAGTAAACCAATAACTTTAACATCAAAATCACATAGACCTGCTTATGGTACAGATGGAGATTACTTTTCAAAACCTTCAATTGATGATATTATAGAATGTGCTTACGAAATAATGAATGAATATAACCCTAATAAATATCCAGAAATAAATTAATTCATTATTTCAATTATTAATTGTCTCAAAACATCTTTATCATTAGAATTTGACCCTCCAACTCCCTTAGTTTTTAAATCACTGTTTTTAATTAGACTAATAATTAAACTGATTTTTTTCATCGAATACAATCTAGAAGCTTGCACGTAATCTTTAACAAAAAATCTATTAACACCTAAGTTAGAAGAAACATTATTATCTGATTTATCACTTAAACTATGGTATTGAAAAACTTGAATAAAATAATTAAATAAAGAGGATAAAATCATTTGAATAGGGTACTGTTTTGAATTTGAAGTAAAATAAGAACTAATTGTTAAAGCTTTGGTTGTGTTTTTTGAACCTATAGCACTTCTTAATTCAAAAATGTTGTAATCTTTATTTATGCCTATGTGATCTTGAATGTTTTGAGGAGAAATCTCTAATTCATTTGAACATATAATTCTTATTTTTTTTAATTGATTATTGATTTTATTTAAATCATTGCCAAGATAATCAACTAACATTTGACAAGCTTTTAAGTTAATTGTGTAATTTTCCTGCTTAAGTTGATTAATAATCCAATCTGAAACTTTGTTTTCGTAAATTTTTTTACAATCTAAAACAATCCCAAATTTCTGGATATTTTTAAATAATTTCTTTCTTTTATCTAGTGTTTTATATTTATAATTAACCACTAGAATAGTGCTTAACAAAGGATTTAACATATATTCAGAAAATTTTTCGATTGTCCGTGATAAATCCTGAGCCTCTTTAACTATAATCATCTGGTATTCACTCATCATTGGATACCTTTTGCAGTATGAAATAATTTCGTCTACAGAAGAATCCTTTCCATATAAAATAGCTTGATTAAACTCTTTTTCATTGTCGTTCAATATACTGTTTTCTAAAATATTTGAGATTAAATCAATATAATATGTTTCTTCCCCCATTAAAAAATATATGGGTGAATAAACTTTATTCTTTATCTTAGAAATAGTACTATTAATTTCTTGTAAATTCATTAATAGTAAATAATTATGTTAAAACTAAATTTTCCAATCTTTGAATTTAAGCTAAAAATAAGAGATAATAAAACTTTTATCTTTGACATTTTAAGAAAAAAATTTTTTATACTAACTCCAGAAGAGTGGGTTCGGCAACATGTTATTCATTTTTTAGTTTTAACAAAAAAAATTTCTACTACTCTTATTGGAATAGAAAAAAAAATTGTAATAAATAAAATGACTAAAAGATTTGATTTAGTTGTTTTTAACAATAACGGAAAAGTAATATTACTTATTGAATGTAAATCACCATCAATTAAAGTTGACCACAAAGTTTTTAATCAAGCAGCTATTTACAACAAAGAATTGAATTCAGAATACCTTATGATTACTAATGGTTTATCTCATCTATATTTTAGATCGTTTAATAATTCTAAAAGCTATACTTTTATAAAAGATTTTCCACTTTAATGAAAATAGCTGTAGTAATACTTAACTGGAATGGAGTTAAACTTTTAAAAGAATTTTTACCAAGTGTTGTAAAATATTCTGGTGATAATCCAGTTTATGTAATTGATAATAATTCTGATGATAGTTCTGTTGATTTTATTAAAAAAGATTATCCAAATATAAATATCATTATAAACACTAAAAATTATGGTTATGCTAAAGGATATAACATAGGTTTAAAGCAAGTTTACGAAGAAGTGTACTGTTTATTGAATAATGATGTTGAGGTTTCTAAAGGATGGTTAAATCCATTCTTAGAAGAGTTTGAATTTGATAAATCTTTAGTTGTTGCTCAACCTAAAATTTTAGATTATAAGAATAAAAATAAATTTGAACACGCTGGTGCTGCTGGTGGATTCATAGACTATTATGGATATCCCTACTGTAGAGGTCGAATTTTTGATGCAATTGAAAATGACATTGGACAATACGATCAAAACATTGATATTTTTTGGGCATCGGGTGCTTGCTTCTTCATTAAAAGAGAGATATATGTAAAATTAGGTGGTTTTGATGAGAATTTTTATAATCACATGGAAGAAATTGATCTTTGCTGGAGAATTACTAATTTCAATTCTAATTTAAAAAAAAAATTTATATATAAAAGTACTGTATACCATTTAGGCGGAGGATCACTTTCTTATGATTCCCCCAAAAAAGTTTTTTATAACATTAGAAATCATAGATGGATGATTATTAAAAACACAAATTTTAATCTTTCTTTGTATGTAATAGTCTTTATCAATTTTTGTTTAGCTTTTTATTATATATTTAAATTTCAACATTTCAAACAAGTTATAAAAGCATTGAATTATAATTATAAAAATTGGTCTAGAACTCCTCTAGAAATTAATCATTTTATATCAAGATCAAACAATAAATTACCTAAATATTACACTATTAAGTCTATTATATTTAATTATATAATTCTTAAAAAAAGAAAATTCTTAGAATTAAATAAAAGTTAATCTAACTCAAGAGTATAAAATTTTTACTAAATTTGAATTAAAATTAAAAAAAACCTAAACATGAACAAAATATTTTTACTGATACTTACTGTATCTTTTATGCTTCCATCTTGTGTTTCTCAAAAGAAATATATTGCATTAGAAGCTGTTAATCAACAAAGTAAAGACTTGTTAAACTCAGCTACTTTAAAGCTAAACAACTGTTTTGAAGAAAAAGTTAGTGCTGAAGCAGATTTAAAATCCCTTAAAGAACAAGTTGCTTTTTTAAAAAACAATAACGAGGATCTAATTAACAACATGGGTAATCTTACTACTCTATCTCAAAAAGGTGCAGAAAATTTAGAAAAATCTCTAGAGAGTATGAAAGAAAAAGATTTGAAAATAACAAATATGCGTGATGCTGTTACTAGAAGAGATTCTGTAACTCTAGCTTTAGTTACTAGTTTGAAAGGGAATTTTATTGACTTTAATGATAAAGACATTGAAGTGAATGTTGAAAAAGGTGTGGTTTTTATATCTATATCTGATAAATTATTATTTAACAGCGGCAGTTATGTTGTTTCTGAGCGTGCTAAAGAAGTCCTTGGAAAAGTTGCTAAAGTAGTTTTAGATAAGCCAGAAATTGAATTCCTTGTTGAAGGTCATACTGATGATCAATCAATACAAAATGAAGTGTTAATTGATAACTGGGACTTAAGTGTTAAACGTGCAACTTCTGTTGTAAGAGTTTTGCAAAATGATTTTGGTGTTCAGCCTGAAAGAATGACTGCTGCTGGTAGAAGTTTTTATGTTCCTGTTGCAGATAATGAAACAGCTGAAAATAGATCTAAAAATAGAAGGACTAGAATTGTTGTTCTTCCTAAACTTGATCAATTCTATAATTTAATTGAACAAGGCATGAAAGGTGGAGCAAATTAAAACACACATTTAATTCTATTAAAAATGACACATCTTATTAAGGTGTGTTTTTTTTTATATATATCTCAAACTAAATAATTCTTTTAAGCTATTAAATACCCAATTAAATAGACGATATTTGCACACTTAATTAAAAAAATGGGCAATTTCAAAGATTTAGGTATAAATAAAGGGTTATTAATGGCTGTTGAAGAAATGGGATTTACTTCTCCTACAGCAGTTCAAGAGCAAGCAATTCCATACTTACTTAAAGGAAAAAAAGATTTAATTGCTTTAGCTCAAACTGGAACTGGAAAAACTGCTGCATTCGGCCTTCCTTGTATACAACAAGTGGATCCAAAAATAAAGCATGTTCAAACAATAATACTCTGCCCTACTCGTGAATTATGCATCCAAATTTCTAAAGATTTATTAAAATTTGCAAAACATTTAGATTACGTCAAAATTATTGCGGTATATGGTGGTACAAGTATTGAAAATCAAATAAAGTCAATAAAAAGAGGTGTTCAAATTGTAGTAGGAACACCAGGAAGAACAAAAGACTTAATTAAAAGAAGAGTTTTAAAATTAGATATTGTAAATAAAGTTGTTTTAGATGAAGCAGATGAAATGCTAAGTATGGGGTTTAAGGAAGATTTAAACTATATATTGAATACTACATCAGAAAATAGACAAACTATGTTGTTTTCTGCAACTATGTCTAGAGAAGTAAGATCAATTTCTAAAAAATTCATGAAGGATGCAGAAGAAATTACTGTAGAAAAATTAAATTCTGGAGCCAAAAATGTTGAACATCATGTTTATAATGTTAACTCAAGAGATAAATATGACACCTTAAAAAGAATTGCTGACTTTAATCCAGATATCTATGGGATTGTTTTTTGTAGAACTAGAAGAGAAACTCAAGATATTGCTAATAAGTTTATGAACGATGGTTATAATGCAGATGCCATTCATGGTGAATTGTCTCAAGGTCAAAGAGATGAAGTCATGTCTAAGTTTAGAGATAAATCTTTACAAATATTAATAGCAACTGACGTCGCGGCAAGAGGCCTTGATGTAGATAGCTTAACACATGTAATTAATTATTCTCTTCCTGATGACCCTGAAGTATACACACATAGAAGTGGCCGTACAGGAAGAGCAGGAAAAAGCGGAATTTCAATAGCTATTTCAAATTCTAGAGAAGGAAGAAAACTTAAATCAATTGAAAATAAATCTCAAATTAACTTTATAAGACAAGAAGTTCCGTCAGGGAAAGAAATTTGCTCAAAACAACTTTTAAAATTAATTGAAAAAATTCAAAAAGTTAAAGTAGATGAAAAACAAATCGAACCTTTTTTAGAAGACATTTACTTAAAATTAGAATCATTATCAAGAGAAGATTTAATAAAACACTTTGTTTCAGCGGAATTTAATAAATTTTTAGACTATTATAATAATTCTAAAGACGTTAAAAGTGAAACAAAAAGTGAAAACAGAAGTGAGGACAGAAAACCATTTAAAGAAAGGTCTAGAAGCAGAACTGACTTTTCTAATTTATCAGTTAATATTGGTAGAACAAATGGAGTAACTCCAATTGAACTAATTTCATTAGTAAACAGAATAATAAAATCTAATGAAATTGAAATTGGAGCTATTGACATTAGAGAGTCTTATAGTATTTTTGAAATTGACGCTAAAGCTGAAAGTGATCTTATAAAAAAAGGTCCAAAAATAAACTTTAACGGAGTTAGTTTAGAAATTAAAATTTCTAAAGAAAAAGTTGAAAGAAAGTTTCAAAGAGATAAAAAAAGTAAATCTAATTTCAAAAGCAAAAGAAGTGGCTCGCAAAGGGAATTCAAAGGAAGATCTGACAGAAGAAGCAAAAACAATGGAAGGTATAATGGTTAATTTACTTTTTCATATTTAGCAAATTTTAATAATATTTTTTTAATTCCACTTGTATCAAATTTTACTTCTGCCTTTTTATCAAAACCTAAACCTTCCGTTTCCATAACCACTCCTTTACCGAATCTATTATGAATAATAAAGTCACCCATTGTTAAGTCTGTAAAATTTGAGTTTCCAATGGATTTCTGATTAACAAGTCTAGTCGTGCCTAAAGGTTTTAAATTGGTTTTTTTTTCTAGTTTTTTAAACCTAAGTGAATTAGAGGCGCCACTAGATTGAAATAAAGACTTAGTTTCTGAGTAATTAGG
>TARA_B110000503_G_scaffold15369_1_pt1 | contig 96018 bp, 84 predicted proteins | sample TARA_B110000503 | Tara Oceans TARA_B110000503 (sample SAMEA4397472) | marine metagenome | biome: Polar Biome; feature: [SRF] surface water layer (ENVO:00010504); material: water (ENVO:00002006), including particulate matter (ENVO:01000060) such as... | depth 5 m | reverse complement strand
TTAGAGGGATGGCTCAGGTGGCTAGGTGTCAGTGCGACTACTTCAACTCTGGGGTGCGCACCGCTATACTGTCCGAGTTGCGTTCATCGATGATTTTTGTTCGATGATTAGATTTTTACTCTAGGGAAGACCTAATGCTATTTTCCGGCCAAGCTATCAAAGCCTCATTGCTACCTTCGGGTATTGCCCAGCTAATCTTCGATCTTGAAGGTTCATCCGTCAACAAGTTCGACCAATTAACGCTAAAAGAGTTGGGTGAGGCGGTTGCGGCTATTGGCGAAAGCGATGCACGCGGCGTAATTTTCTCGAGTGCAAAGTCTACTTTTATCGTTGGCGCTGACATAACTGAGTTCACCGACTTGTTCGCGACGGGTCCAGAGGCTATTCGCACATGGATCGGTCGTGCTAATGAGGTTTTCAACGCTGTTGAAGATCTCTCTATACCTACCGTTGCTGCAATAAACGGGGTGGCTTTGGGAGGCGGTTTTGAACTGGCGCTCTCGACGGATTTTCGCCTTGCGTTAGACGCGGCCGTGGTTGGATTTCCCGAGGTGAAGCTTGGCATCCTGCCAGGCTTCGGCGGCACAGTGCGCCTGCCAAGATTAGTCGGCCCAGAAAAAGCAATCGCCTGGATTAGCCAAGGATCACATGTGCGGGCGCAACAAGCGTTAGCTGAAGGCGGGATCGACGCCATCGTAGAATCCGATGATCTTATCGCCGCTGCCGAACGCATGATCGAAGACTGCCTCGACGGCAGTTTAGATTACGTTGCGCGACGAGTGCTGAAAACACAGCCGGTGCAGAGCGCGCCGGATGCGCTCGCTGCGCTCTACGCTGTTGCCAAGCCGCAGGTGTTCAAAGCGACGGGGCCAAATTATCCTGCGCCATTGACTGCCGTAGAGGCCATGGAAAAAGGGGTGTTGGAGGATCGTGCTGGCGCGCTTGCCGAAGAGCACGAAGGGTTTATAAAGCTCGCGGGGACTTCGACGGCTGCTAATCTCGTCCAAATGTTTCTCAACGATCAATATCTTGCCTCGAAATCTCGCTCGCTGTCGAAGGGCGTGTCTGCAATTAGCAAGGCGGCTGTCCTTGGCGCCGGCATCATGGGAGGCGGTATCGCCTATCAATCCGCGCTGCGTGGAACGCCCATTGTCATGAAAGATATTGCGCAAGCGGGCCTCGATTTAGGGTTAAGCGAGGCGGCCAAGTTGGTTGGCAAACAAGTCAAACGAGGCAAGATGAGTGAAGAGGCCGGCGAGAAGATTCTCGGTGGTATTACCGCAACGTTAAGTTACGAGGAGGTTTTGGGCGCCGAACTGATTGTCGAGGCGGTGATTGAGAACGAAAATATCAAGAAGTCGGTTTTGGCCGAACTCGAAAGCGCCGTCGGCGATGATGTGATAATCGCGACCAACACATCCACAATCTCAGTCGATTCGCTAGCCGGTGCACTTAAAAAGCCAGAACGATTTTGCGGCATGCATTTCTTTAACCCTGTGCCTCTCATGCCCTTGGTTGAAGTGATTCGTGGCAAGGATTCGAGCGATGAGACAATCGCAACGACTGTCGCTTACGCGAAAGCACTCGGGAAAGTGCCTATCGTAGTCAATAACTGCCCGGGATTCCTCGTTAACCGAATTCTCTTTCCCTATTTCGGCGCGTTTTCGACACTACTAAACGAAGGCGCTGATTTCAGACAGATCGATCGGGTTATGGAGTTATTTGGCTGGCCAATGGGTCCTGCCTACTTACTTGATGTTGTCGGTATAGACACTGCGGTACACGCGCAAGCGGTGATGGCTGCCGGTTTTGATCGTATGCAATTAGGGTTTGAGAGCGCTATCGACAAACTCTATGCGCAAGGTGATTTCGGGCAGAAGTCTGGTCGCGGGTTCTATCAATATACCGTGGATGAAAATGGCCGGTCGCAAAAATCAGAGAATCCTGAGATTGATTCGCTCATCGCGGGCATTAGCGCCGAACGTCGAGATTTCAGTGACGAAGAAATACGCGACCGGTTGATGCTTGCGCTCTGCTTAGAGACGGCTCGCTGTCTTGAGGACGGCATTGTCGAGACGCCTATCGAAGCCGATATGGGTCTCGTGTTAGGTCTCGGTTTCCCCACGTTTAGGGGTGGAGCGCTGCGTTACATCGATCAATTAGGACTGGCCGAATTCTGCAGGCTTGCCGACAGCTATGCGAGTTTAGGCGCCATGATGGAGCCTACGAGTAAGATGCGAGAAATGGCTTCCTCGCAAAGTGTATTTTACAAATAAGAGTCAGGCTTCTGATTGAATTTACGGTCGAGCGGAACAGAAATGACAGTCACTGAAATTAGAAAAACTAAAAGCGATATCGATCAGGGCTTAAAGCTCAATCGAAGTCGAAAGAATTTGCGTCGAGATGTGGGCAAAGCGATCGCCGACTATACGATGATCGAAGACGGTGACAAGGTTATGGTCTGCCTGTCGGGCGGAAAAGACTCGTATGTCATGTTGGATATTTTGTTGAGTTTGCAAAAAAGTGCGCCGATTAATTTTTCTTTGCACGCAATTAATCTCGACCAAAAGCAACCTGGCTTCCCCGAGCACGTGTTGCCCGACTATCTTTCAGCGCTCGGCGTCGACTACTCAATTATCGAGCAAGACACCTATTCGATCGTTATGGATAAGGTGGAAGAGGGTAAGACTTTCTGCGGGCTGTGCTCACGGCTCAGACGAGGAATACTCTATAACAAAGCTGTGGAAATGGGTGCAACCAAAATCGCGCTCGGACACCATCGCGATGACATTGTTGAGACGCTATTTTTGAACATGTTCTACGGCGGCAAACTCAAAGCTATGCCGCCTAAGCTGCTGTCAGATGATAAGCGTAACGTGGTGATCCGTCCGCTCGCCTATTGCAAAGAGCGTGAGATCGAACGCTATGCCGAGCTAATGGATTTTCCAATAATCCCCTGTAATCTCTGCGGTTCGCAAGACAATATGCAGCGTCAGAATATTAAAGCGATGCTGCGCGGCTGGGATAAAGAGCAGCCTGGTCGGGTCGAAACTATTTTTAGGAGTATCTGTAATGTGCAGCCCTCGCAGCTTGCCGACCCCAAGCTCTTTCCGTTTGGCGGGTTGCGCGCTGACTCAGCCGGAGAGTCGAAACTTTCGCTTGTCGAATTAGTTTAGGCAAATTATGGAAATCCCCCACAGCCAGTTGTCGAAAGAAGTCTTGGATGCCGTCATCGAAGAATTTATTACCCGCGAGGGGACTGACTATGGTGACAGAGTTATTTCACTCGATGACAAAGTGGAGCAAGTGAGAGGGCAGCTTGATCGAGGGGATGTTTTTCTCAGCTTCGACCCGCTCTCGCAAAGCTGCCAGCTTTTCCCGCGTGAATTTCGTGCGGCCTTGCAAAGTCTTGACGAGGAAGAGAACTAATAGGACTCTGCGTGACAGCTGTCATAAGGCACGAGTAGTGAACTGGAAAAAGTTCGGTGGATAAGTAGATGAGCCAGAGTATCCCGAGCCTCGTGCCGGTAAAAAACGAAGAGAATGTTGTCGCCGATATAAAAGTGGATGCGACTGGGCTTTATTGTCCAGAACCGGTCATGCTGCTCCATAAGCACTTTAAAACAATGGCCGCCGGCGATATTTTGGAGCTTAACGCGACAGATCCCTCTACGACGCGAGATGTGCCTAAGTTCTGCGCGTTTTTAGGACACGATCTTGTTGCTTGTGAGCAGCAGGGCGAGCAGTTTACCTATTTACTGCGCAAGGGTTCGGAGTGAGCGGCACGTCACACGTCTATTTAATCGACGCCTCGATTTATATATTTCAAGCCTATTTCTCACCCTATAACGAGAGTCTAGATGAGTCGGGTGAAGACCTCAGCGCGTTCATTGGTTTTGCACAATTCTTACTCTCGCTGCAACGGCGTGAGCGTCCGCAATCGGGTGCGGTTGCAATGGATAACTCACTGTTCACAGGCTTTCGCCACGAACTGAGCACGGAGTATAAATCCAATCGCGAATTGCCGGACGATAGCCTTGCTCGTCAATTAGACTTTTGTGCGCGAGCAGCGGATGCGTTTGGGTGGCCTGTTTATGCGAGCACGCGCTACGAGGCAGACGATATCATAGGCACACTCGCACTGCATTCACGGTCATTTGATGAAGCAGAGTCAGCGCAGGGTATATGCATTGTCAGTAGAGATAAGGATCTCGCGCAACTCATCCGTGCAGACTCAGATGTCATGTGGGATTTTTCGGCAAACCGGCGACGGTCACGCATCGACATCGAGCGAGAATTAGGGATTCCAACGACGCGTATTCCTGATTATCTTGGGCTAGTTGGCGACAGCGTTGACTGCATCGCTGGCGTCCCCGGTGTTGGACCTGTCAAAGCGACTGCGTTGCTTGCGGAATTTGGGTCGCTCGACGGTATCTATGCAAATCTTCACGCGGTTGCTGGGCTGCCTATGCGCGGTGCTAAATCATTGTCGGAAAAGCTCGAGCGTTTTGAAGCGCAAGCGCGGCATTGCAAACTTTTAGCGACCATTGTCGAAGAACCCCGCGACTGCGCTGAGCCTTTTGCTTGCGCAGTACACGCTGAGCTTGTTTTAGCAAGGCCCAATTGCGACAAGTTTGCGTTGTTGCTCGAAGAGGCACTCGTGCCCGCTGCGCTCAAAGTTAGGATGTCCGAAGCTCTTGCTAGGCTAGTCGAGGAGGCACCATGAAAGTTGTTGCTGACAGCGGCATACTCGGCGTAGATCTTCTTCACGGTGCGGTAAGTGAGCTTATTTTATTGCCGGGGCGTGACATTGATAACGCCTGTTTGTTAGACGCTGATGCGCTCCTAGTACGATCAATAACACGCGTGGACAAGAGTCTTCTCGACGGCACTGCGGTAAAGTTTGTCGGCACTGCAACCAGTGGAAGAAATCATATAGATGAGCAGTACCTCCGCGATGAGGGCATAGCCTTTGCCGACAGCAAAGGCGCTAATGCGTCTGCGGTCGTGGATTATGTCTTCGCCGCACTTGCCTATCTGGCGCGCTTTCACGCCGATGGCGGTGCCTCTTTTGTTGGCACAACTGTTGGTATTGTCGGCGTTGGGTGTGTAGGAAGCTTGTTAAACAAGCGACTAGAAGCAGCAGGGATCAACACGCTCTGTTGCGATCCACCGCGCGCGTTGTCTGAGCAGTCAGAAGAGACTAGCCGATTTGTCGCCCTAGACGACGTTATGAGGTGCGACGTGGTCTGTGTCCATGTGCCACTCAATAATGATTCAGAATATTCTACTAGCCAGTTGATCGGTGCGCGCGAGCTCGCGATTCTGCCTGCAGGTGGCGTGTTGATTAACGCGTGTCGCGGAGGGGTTGTCGACGAAGATGCCGTTAGAGCTTACGCAACAGCGCATAAAACGTTTAATTATTGCTCGGATGTGTGGCGGGATGAGCCGATCGTGGCGCCGGAGATTGTCGCGGTCGCGCGTCTCGCCACGCCGCACATAGCGGGTTACAGCGTTCAGGCTAAGCGAGCGGCGACGGACAGGCTACTCGCCGCCCTCCAAGAGCATTTTTTTCAATCCAATATTGTTGACCATGGGGATAAGTTAAACGCGAGAGTCGAGTCTCCCGCGCCTGTCATGGAGACCCAAACTCGAATGCGCTACGAATTCGATGCAGCAGTGAACGGCTGGGAGATCATCGCGGATATTTTTGATCTCAGACTCATTGACAGAGACTTTCGTGAAAGCACGGCAAAGGGGTTGTCTTCGGCGTCTTTTGACAGTTTGCGTAAAGCGCTTTTGCAGCGTCAAGAACTAGGCTGCTGCAGTGTGAGCCTCGCACACGATGTGTCCGATTCCGACCGGCAATTGCTTGCTGCAGTCGGTATCGAGATCAATTGATCCGATACCTATCTAGCACCCTAGCTAGTTTTCCAATCGCCATGCGCAAATCCTCTTCGCGCGGTAAGAAAACAACTCTAAAATGCAGCGCGTCGTCAACATTGAACGCGCTGCCCTGGACGAGCAGAATTTGTTCTCGCTCCAGAATGTCTAAAATAAGTTTCTCATCGTCATCGATTTTAAACACTGCTGGATCGAGTGCGGGAAACATATAGAGTGCGCCGCGCGGCTTTACACAGCTTACACCCTCAATTTGTGTAAGGAGTTCCCAAGCAGTATCCCTTTGGCGTCGCAGGCGCCCGGTAGGTAAAACTAAGTCGTTGATGCTCTGGTAGCCGCCCAATGCAGTCTGGACAGCGAGCTGCGCAGGAACGTTGGCACAGAGTCTCATATTGCTGAGTATTTCGATGCCTTCAATGTAACTCTTAGCAAGGTGTTTTGGCCCCGTTAGAATCATCCAGCCGGAGCGAAAGCCTGCGAGTCGATAAGATTTTGAAAGGCCATTAAAACTCACGGTGAAGACATCGCTGCTGAGTGAGGCAAGCGGAATATGTTCCGCCTCGTCGTAGACGATTTTGCTGTAAATCTCGTCGGCAAAAAGTATCAGTGAGTGTTTGCGAGCAAGTTCGATTATCCCTTCCAAAAGCTCTTTAGAATAGACGGCCCCTGTTGGGTTGTTGGGGTTAATGACTACTAATGCACGCGTGTTAGGCGTGATTTTCGATTCGATATCGACAAGGTCAGGAAACCAGTCAGCCTGTTCGTCACAATGATAATGGATAGGTTTGCCACCACTTAGCGAGACGGCGGCTGTCCATAATGGATAATCTGGCGCAGGTATAAGTACCTCATCGCCATTATTGAGAAGTGCCTGCATCGAAAGCGTAATGAGCTCGCTCACGCCGTTGCCTAAATAGATATCATCGATCTCTACATCCATAACACCTAAACGCTGGCACTCCTGCATGATCGCTTTGCGAGCAGAAAATAGACCTTTGGAGTCGCAGTAGCCTTCGGCAGTCGGTAGATTGCGAATGACATCTTGGATTATTTCATCAGGGGCATTTAGCCCAAACACGGCTGGGTTGCCGATGTTCAACCTGAGAATGCGATGTCCTTCCTCTTCGAGCTGCTTTGAGCGTTCGAGTACTGGGCCTCTGATGTCATAGCAAACCATGCCTAGCTTGTCTGACTGCTTGATCTCTTTTGTCTTCATGTGCCTCTTAGACCCTGTTACTCGTTTCGGTAAGTCGCTTCGATAAGTTGCGCCGGCTGGGGAGAAAATCTCCGATTCGCTAAGTGGTGTTTGCTAACTAGATAGTCATGTCGTTTAGCGATAGGCTACGCGTCTCGAAGTGTAACGCAATAATTACTCTGCTCCCTAGCAACTTAGTTGCGCGGCAGCGACTCCTCTCGGACTCTCGACGAAGTCTGAACCCGAGGCGGGTATTTACCGGACGGATACTATGAACGATGTAACCAAGAAAAATATCGGCGCTGACGAACTGCCTTCAACAGAAGCGGAGTGGTTGGAAAAACTTGGTCCCGAAGCTTTCGCTATCATGCGCAAGCAGGGGACAGAGCGTGCTTTTACGGGCGAGTTTTGGGACAAAAACGAGCAAGGGAGTTATCGCTGCAAGGGCTGTGGTGAGGTGTTGTTCCTCTCCGATACTAAGTTCGACTCCGGGTGCGGTTGGCCGAGCTTCTTTTTACCGGCCTCGGCGGCGCCAATCGAAGAGCGATCTGATAACAGTCACGGTATGCAGCGCACTGAGGTGGTGTGTACCGGCTGCAATTCGCATCTGGGTCATGTGTTTAACGATGGCCCGGCAGTAACTGGTCTTCGTTATTGCATCAACTCGGTCTGCCTCGATTTTGAGGGAGTCAATGGTCAGGACTAATACCGCTTCTAGGCTAGGCCCGAGCGCGCTGCTTTGCGTCCTACTGAGCGCTCTACCCATTGGCCTTGCCGCGCAGGACGCAGACCTCTTGCGCGGTGTCGAGCAACAGGTTGCGTTAGGGCTTTATTACGCCGATGGCGGCTTTGGAGCCTTGGATAAGACGCGTATCACCTATCTTCCACTAAGTTGGGCGTTGGAAAAAGGCGGCTGGAGCGGCCAGATCTCCGTCGCCAAGCTTCGCGTTGAAGGACCTGGCAATGTACTTGTCAATCTCGGTGGCGTAACGCGTGCTGTCGCCGCCGATTCGGTTCGCCGCTATTCGGGCACTGGTGATAGTTTGCTCGAGCTTGGCTATACCCAAACGATTGGGATTGAAGATAGCAGGCTGCCTAGGCTATTCGGGGAATCCTTCTCGCTTGGCGCTCGCATGAGTCTTAAAATTCCAACAGCCAGTGTGGAGAAGAATCTCGGTACCGGTGAGCGAGACGTGTCCTTTCAATTGGAGTCCTCTTTTTACCTTGGGGAGAACACTGTCTTCGTGACAGCAGGGTATAGTAATCGCGGCGACTCTGCCGTCTTCGCCGATATTGAAAGCTCAGGTTTTGCACAGGTTGGAATAGCGCGCAGGATGACGTCGAAAACAAGTGCTGGTTTGATTTATGACTACCGTGCAACCGCTTCGCAATTCTTCGGCGATGTGAAAGAAGTAAGCGTTTATGCTGGTTGGGAGTTGACTCCCGCGTGGTCATTGACTGCGCTTATGAGTGCTGGGCTCACGTCGGCCAGCGCCGATAGAGCCCTGTACCTGCAGCTAGCGTATCGCCTTTGATTTAGCTCGCGTGTGCCTTCGGCCCAGCCGCCGATTAAAGCCCAAGCGGACGCACTCTTGGCGGTAGAATAGCGGCGCGCTGCAAAGGCCTCGCCCGCTGCAGAGGGGGTAACTGAGGCCGTCTAATGCCTGTAGCTCGCGCCATCTCTGCTATAGCGAGATTGTCACTGTTTTCGTTGGTCCATTCTTTCGCTGCTGCCGCGTCTGCCTCGGCGGCCTTTGCCGCATTGGCATTTAACCAATTGGCGATGTCTTTCCACACGAGTGGCTCTGCTCGGTTACCTGACTCAGTCGGATCCTCTACTGCAGCGTCTGCTAGCGCGATGGCGCTTAATGCCAGCACTGAGTTGTTGTCCTGAGTGCTGTATTTAATTGACTCCGTAATACTTAGGCTTCCCGCTGATCGATGCTCGTAGTCGATTGCCAACGCTGTCATGGCAGTTTCTATAAAGCCCTCTATGCTCGGTGCCTGCGATAAATCGATCGGGTGCGCTAGGGTATTCACTGAAAGCGGCTCAGTATCCAGCACTCTCACAAAGGCTAAGTTCACCCGGGTCGAGTTCACAGTGGGCGAGGGCGAAGCAGGTTTGGGTTCGAGGTTTGGACTCGTTAACGGGAGATAAGGCTCGTGCAAAACGACGATTTCATCATTTGATGCGCGCGAAGGGCCGTCTATCGCCAACTGGGCTGACGCTATCTCTAGGGGAGAGCCTTGTGGCGTAACAATGCCCAAGAAAGGACGAAGACCAGAACCGCCCAAACCTGTACCCGGCAGGTCTAGTATTCCAGTGCCCCCGACACCGCTGCCCTCGTCTCCGCCTCTTCGATCACTTGCTGCAGGCCTGAACGAGCCGAGGATCAATAAACAAGCGACTACGAGAGCTAGCACTAAGCGGAAAGGCAAAACGCTCATAACTGTGTCGACAGTCGTCAGCATTCGCAGGGGTGCGCTCTTTGCCTTCAGGTTAATCATCACTGCTAGTCTCGGCTTGCTGTTCGGAGGCGGTGTGGTAGTTAAATATACCCAGATTAAATCTAAATTGCTCTTGGCTTTTTGCCTTGCTACTAGCATCAGGCGCGTGACCAGAAGGGAGTTCAGGGGACGAGCCGGAAGCCAAGGCGGGCGGATTGTCCCTTTCTTGTAGGCTGTGAGCTCGAGAATTAATCTGAGTAAGAAGGGCGCTTGCCCCTTTTTTGGACAGCGCTGTGAGTTCGTCTATCGATTGAAGTGAGAGTCGGTCATAGAAAACACTGCGGTCGAAAAAAGGGGCGGCAGTACCCCGAAGATTGCTCGCGCCTGCCTCTACATGGTCTTGGATATTGCGGCCGAAAAAATACGCTTTTTCGTCTAGGCCTTTGGTTGGAGCGAAGGCCTCGGTGTTCAGTGTTACGTGCTCGCCGGTTATGCTGACGATCCCAAGTCTTAGCCATTCGTCCAAAACGGATCGGGCGCGCATGTCTTTTTTACAAATTTTTTCGACCAATTCCTGAAAATCGGGGTGGTCGCCGTTCTCGGTGGCTCGAATGGCAAGTGGAGCGGGTGGGTTGCCATCAATCCTGCCTTCTAAAAACCGCGGGTTCGCAAGCCACTCGGCAACCAGGCGGGCGCCTAGTGAGGCTGTACTGTCGCTCGAGGCGTCTCCTAGAAAGTTCTTTGTTAGCTCGCCTTGCTCCTCGGGGCTGACGTTTCTAAGTCTAGCAACGTCTTTACGATGTACACCGGTTAAGAGGGTGATTCGACTATCGGAGATGCGCTTGATAGGGGTATTCAACTCCTCTTCTGCAATACCGACGTAAAGGTGTTTAAGCAGTGCGATGAGTTGTGGGTAGCCTATACCGTAATGAAGGAGCAAGCGAACAATTGGCTTCAATGCTTTCGCAATTGCAGCTGATAGAAGGCTCGAAGCCTGTTGCTTGTCTGTGTTTTGTTGGGACATATGCTCAGTATAGTCCTTTGATAGCCCTGTGACAGTCCTGTGGAAAATCGTTTCCCAATCCGGCCTGTGCGTAGGCTGCTTCAGGTTGACGTGGGAAATATTCCCACGATACTATCCCTCTGTCGAGAGCTTTCCGCGCCAAACCTTGCGGCAAACGCGGATTGGAAGCGAATTGAAGGTCACACGGAGCGTTGTAATGACAATAAGAAACGAACGCTTGCAGGTAAAGACGCGCCAAACGAAGCCTGTTGCCAGTGCTGTTATCACCCCAACCGCAGCTAAGACTGGATGGTTAGAAGCCGAATTTAATACACTGCGCCTCGCTTCCTCACGAATACTTGCATGGAGTGAGTTCGGCTGTCCTGATGGGTTGCCAGTTCTATTTTTCCACTCAAACGGCAGTTCGCGCCTCGAAGCAAGCCTCTTTCATGAACAAGCCCAGCTTAGTGGTCTCAGGTTAATCGCCGTCGATCGTCCCGGCATTGGCAAAAGTGAGTTTTGCTTCAGCAACACACCTGAGCCTTTTGCTCGTGACTTGGTGGAACTGCTCGACCACTTAGGGCCCACCAGTGTCTCTACCCTAACGCTTGGACACGGTGCAGTGTATGCACTGGCACTGGCGCGACTAGACCCCGCTCGCATAAAAGGGCAGATAAGCTTAGGGGCTATACCCTGCGGGCCGCTGCTTACACTTCGGGGGGGAGGTGGGCTGCGGCCTTGGATGAATAGAGGGGTGGCAACGCTTGTTCGCCACGGTTGGACGCTGCGAGAGCTTTTAGATCGCAAGACGACGGGAAACTATATCGACACGCTGCGCAGAGAGCTTTGCAAATATGACAGGCGGGCTTTGAACAGCAGCGAGTTACGACGCATTCTTGTCTTGGACAGGCGCGAGGCGCTTAGCCAAGGCTCGAGGGGCGTGGCGCAAGACGAATCTATGGGGTTCGCTCCGTTCGATTACCAGTTAGCCAAACTCACTCTCGATGTGGATTTTTGGCAAGGTCGAGGGGATGATGAAAGGGTAGGCAGGTCTTCTGTTCTCCTCGCGCAACAGCTGCCTAAAGGGCGGGCGCACATTGTTACAAGGCAGGGTTATTTCTTCTTTTTAGAGCATGCTACCCAGATACTTAATAGATGCAGTTCGACTAGCCTGGCGCAACCTGCCTCGATAGCCGCTTAAAGCATTGCTTATTGCTGCTATTGTTCAGGTTTGAGCCGTGTTTGAAGCTTCATTAGAAGCGACTCAAGATTAGATTTCGCCTCGCTTGCATAGCGGAACGGGCCGACCTGCTCGCCTAGCGTGTTGCGGAAATACCACAAGCTGTTGTCCTCATAGACCTCGCTGACATAGGCGCTCAGATCCTCAGAGTCACGGTTCGCGTTCTCGTCTTTTCCCTTGGTTGAAGTATTCATTGTGCCACCTTATTGTTTTTATGAATCCTATTGGGCTTGACGGCTGTCCTCTATCTGTATTTCGCAGCCCTACTGGCTCCTGATTGTGTGTCTCATTTGAGTTATTGGCAACCCCGTTTTCCAACTTACGTCTTTGCCCACGAGACGGTGATTGAATAAGGCTAGCTGCTGTGGGAAAATCGCCTGCTTTGTAGAGCAGGTCTACTACCTTAAGCGGTTTCAAAGACTACTCAATTCATTAACTGCGAGAGCGCGGAAGCGACTCTTGTTCGGAAGAGGTTTATCAATGCAGGTTTCTATAGAAACAACCCAAGGTCTCGAGAGAAAAATGACTATCGCCGTGCCGAGCGAAAGGGTTGAGACTGCCATTAATGCGCGCCTGCAAGAGGCTGCGGGGTCGGTTACCCTAAAAGGCTTCCGAAAAGGTAAAGTGCCATTTAAGGTGATTAAGAGTCGCTTTGGTAAAAGCGTGCGCCAAGACGTAGTCGGCGAAATGATCAATCAATCGTATTTCGACGCGCTGACCCAAGAGTCTGTTAAGCCTGCCGGACAGCCTTCTATCGAGCCTGGTAATCTGGAAGAGGGCGCTGACCTGACTTTCACGGCAATCTTCGAGGTTTATCCTGAGGTGACGCTACCCGATTTCAGCGCACTTGAAGTGTCGCGATTAGGCGCGGATATTGGCGATGCTGATATCGAAGAGATGATCGAAACATTGCGCAAGCAGCGCCAAACCTGGGAAACCGTTGAGCGTGCTGCAGCAGATACAGATCGGGTAAATATCGACTATAACGGCAAGCTCGACGGCGAAGAGTTTCAGGGCGGCAAAGCGGCGGGCACAGATTTGGTCATCGGCTCTGAGCGCATGATACCGGGCTTTGAAGCCGGTCTCATTGGCAAGTCTGCTGGCGACGCATTTACGCTGTCTCTCAGTTTTCCAGACGAATACCACAACGCCGAATTGGCCGGTAAAGCGGTCGATTTCGACATGGTGCTCAATAGCGTCAGCGAGCAGGTGCTACCTGCGGTAGACGAAGAATTTTTCAAAAGCTTCGGGGTTGAAGAAGGCGGCAATGAGGCCTTTCGCGAAGAAGTTGCAAACAATATGAAGCGCGAGCTCAAAGCGGCTAGCCGCAATAAGCTTAAAGCACAGGTCATGGACAAGCTCATCGAAATCGTCGAGCTTGACGTGCCTTCGGCACTAATCGCAGCCGAAATACAGCAGCTTAAAGCGCAAGCACTTCAGCAAATGGGCGGTGGGGCGAATTTGGACCCAAGTATGCTCCCAGACGAGCTCTTTACTGAACAGGCATCGCGTCGGGTTAAGCTCGGCTTGGTGCTTGGTGAGGTAATGCAGACTCAAAACCTAAAGGCAGATCCTGCTAAAGTCCGTGAGACAATCGAAGAGCTTGCGGCTACCTACGAGTCACCCGAAGAGGTGATCAATTGGTATTACGGCAATCAAGAACAGCTATCGGCAATCGAAAGTTCTGTAGTTGAAGATCAGGTATTCGATTACATACTCGACACGGCAAAAGTTGAAGACAAGACAGTTTCTTACCAGGAAGTCATTAAACCTGAGCAAAGGCAGTCTGAAAGCGCCGACGCGGAGTAATACGTTTGACAAAACGAGGCCGCGCCACTTGCCGCAGCCTCGCCTTTAGACTCGAAGGACATCACTATGCCTACTAGCTTTGAACAACCCTCCGCCGTCTTAGTACCTATGGTGGTTGAGCAGACTGCGCGCGGCGAGCGGTCATATGATATTTACTCACGATTGCTAAAAGACAGAGTGATTTTCTTAACTGGGCAAGTCGAAGACCATATGGCAAATCTGGTCGTAGCGCAGCTGCTGTTTTTAGAGTCCGAAAACCCTGATAAGGATATTCACCTGTATATCAATTCGCCAGGCGGATCTGTGACAGCCGGTTTATCGATCTATGACACAATGCAGTTTATTAAGCCTGATGTGAGCACTATGTGTATCGGTCAGGCTGCCAGCATGGGTGCCATGCTGTTGTCAGGTGGAGCTAAGGGCAAGCGTCTCGCGCTGCCACATTCGCGCATGATGATCCATCAGCCAAGTGGCGGTGCGCAAGGGCAAGCCTCAGATATAGAAATACAGGCTAATGAAATCATCAAGATACGTAAGAGACTTAATGTTTTGATGGCAGAGCACACCGGCCAGGACGAAGAAAGAATTGCCAAAGATACCGAGCGCGATAATTTCATGAGTGCCGATGAAGCGTGTGAATACGGCCTTGTCGATAAAGTTATTGGACGACGCGAAGATAAAAAGACATTAGCAGGCGTTTAACGCCTAACTCACGATTGCAAAGTTGAGCATTTTTTATGTCAGACGACGATTTTAATAAGCCAGACGATGGCGGCAAACTGCTTTACTGCTCGTTCTGTGCTAAAAGCCAGCAAGAAGTTAAGAAGCTGATTGCCGGGCCTTCCGTTTTTGTTTGTGACGAATGCGTAGAGCTTTGTAACGATATCATTAAGGAAGAGGTGCAGGAGCGCGAATCAGACTCGAAAGCGCGTAAATTGCCCGTTCCCAGAGAGATCAAAGAGACACTCGACGAATACGTCATTGGCCAAGACGCAGCAAAGAAAGTCCTAGCAGTTGCCGTCTATAATCATTACAAGCGACTTAACTACGAAAGCGGTAAAGGTGATGTCGAATTAGGTAAGAGCAATATTCTCATGGTGGGTCCGACGGGTACCGGCAAGACTCTGCTTGCTGAGACGCTCGCACGCATGCTTGATGTGCCTTTCACGATTGCCGACGCAACAACGCTTACCGAGGCCGGTTACGTAGGAGAGGATGTTGAAAATATCATCCAAAAGTTGCTGCAGAAATGCGACTACGACGTAGAAAAAGCGCAGATCGGTATCGTCTATATCGACGAAATAGACAAGATTTCGCGTAAATCAGACAATCCTTCTATTACGCGCGACGTGTCAGGTGAAGGCGTACAGCAGGCGCTTTTGAAGCTTATTGAGGGCACCGTCGCCTCGGTGCCTCCGCAAGGCGGCCGCAAGCATCCGCAGCAAGAGTTCCTTCAAGTCGACACGTCCAACATCTTGTTTATTTGTGGCGGCGCCTTCGCGGGCCTCGACAGGATTATTCTCGACCGTTCGCATAAAAGCGGCATCGGTTTCTCTGCTGAGGTGCGCTCAAAAGAAACAGAAGATAAGGTCGGAGAAGCGCTGCGCAGCGTAGAACCTGAAGATCTCGTAAAGTACGGTCTGATCCCGGAGTTCGTAGGCCGTCTGCCAATGATTGCGACGCTCGAGGAATTAGATCTAGATGCGTTAGTTCGTATTCTAAATGAGCCCAAAAATTCGCTTACAAAGCAATACACAAAGCTCTTCGAGATGGAGAACGTAGAGATACAGTTCCGTGATGATGCGCTGCGCGCAATCGCCAAGAAGGCGAAAGAGCGTAAGACAGGCGCACGGGGCCTGCGTTCGATAATGGAATCGGTGCTTCTAGACAGCATGTATAAGATCCCATCGCTCGAAAAAGTCAGTAAGGTGGTCATAGATGCGGCAGTGATAGACGGCGAGTCAGAGCCTCTGCTTATGTTCGAAAACGCCGAAGCTTCAACGAGTAAGGTGGCTGCCGAAGACTGACAGGCTTGAAATTTCATCTTCTCGCCACCATGACTAGAGTGTCTAACTAATATAAGGCTGGCTCTCAGGGGTCGCCATTCGCAAAGGTAGCCCATGAGTACTAATGAAGAGTCAGTTACGTCTACTGTTATAACCAATTCTATTCCTCTCTTGCCATTAAGAGACGTCGTAGTTTATCCCCAGATCGTGCAACCCCTTTTCGTCGGCAGGCCTAAATCTATTAAGGCGCTCGAGACGGCGATGGCATCTGATAAAAAAGTGCTGTTAGTTGCTCAAAAAAGCGCTGCTGACGACGATCCCAGTGCGTCGGATCTTTACCAGATCGGCACGGTTGCTACTATTCTCCAGCTGATTCGTTTGCCAGACGGCACCGTTAAGGTGTTAGTCGAAGGACTCGATCGCGCCAAAATCAAATCGGTTAATTACGAAGACGATTATGTCACAGCGAATGTTAGCGTCCTCGCAGGAGAGGAGCCCTCGGCGAAAGAGACCGACGCGCTAATTCGGTCATTACTGGCGCAGTTCGATCATTATGTTCAGCTCAGCAAGAAAATTCCGCCTGAGGTTATGAGTTCAATTTCGAGTATCGATGAGGCTGGTAGGCAGGTAGATACTATCGCCTCACACATGTCACTCCAACTCGAAGAGAAGCAGAACCTGCTTGAACTCGCAGGGCTGCAGGCGCGCATTGAGCATTTGATGGCCCTAATAGAGAGCGAGATAGATCTCTTCGCAGTCGAAAAACGCATCCGCGGACGCGTGAAAAAACAAATGGAGAAGAGTCAGCGCGAGTACTACCTTAACGAGCAAATGAAAGCTATTCAGAAAGAAATGGGTGAGCTCGAAGACATCCCCAATGAAGCTGAAGAGCTAAAACAAAAAATCGAAGACGCAGGGATGCCGAAAGAGGCGAGAGACAAAGCTAATTCAGAATTGAGTAAGCTCAAGCAAATGTCGCCAATGTCTTCCGAGGCCTCTGTGGTCAGGACCTACCTCGATTGGATGATTAATGTCCCATGGAAAAAACGAAGTAAGGTCAGGCTCGAATTGGACAAGGCTGAGCAAATTTTAGAAGACGATCACTATGGTCTAAAAGAAGTGAAGGAGCGGATCCTAGAATACTTAGCTGTACAGAAGCGCGTTAAAAAATTGAAAGCGCCAATACTCTGCCTCGTTGGACCTCCTGGTGTTGGAAAAACCTCATTGGGTGAATCTATTGCGCGCGCAACGAATCGCAAATTTGTGCGAATGGCACTGGGTGGCGTTCGCGATGAAGCTGAAATTCGTGGGCATCGTCGCACCTACATTGGCTCTTTGCCGGGCAAACTGATGCAGAAGCTATCGAAAGTCGGCGTTAAAAATCCGCTTTTCTTGCTTGATGAAATCGACAAAATGGGAATGGATAATCGTGGTGATCCGGCCTCTGCGCTGCTCGAGGTATTGGATCCCGAGCAGAACGGTAGCTTCAACGATCATTACCTTGAGGTCGACTATGATCTCTCTGAGGTGATGTTTGTCTGCACATCAAACAGTATGAATATTCCTGAAGCGCTCTTAGACAGAATGGAAGTTATTCGCATTCCTGGCTATACCGAGGAAGAGAAGCTCAATATTGCCGAACGCTATCTTGTACCAAAGCAGAAAAAGAATAATGGCGTAAAAGACGAAGAGCTCGCTATAAGCGAGCAACCGATTCGTGACATCATTCGCTATTACACTCGAGAAGCGGGCGTTCGGGGACTTGAGCGTGAAGTCGCAAAGATTTGCCGGAAAGTGGTTAAAAACAATTCTCTCAAGGGCAACCATGCGAAAGTCGAACTCGACGCGGATAATCTCGAAGAGTATTCCGGCGTAAGAAAATACGATTACGGCAAGGCTGAAGAAGAGAATCATATCGGCCAAGTTAACGGCCTCGCTTGGACGCAAGTCGGAGGAGAGCTTCTTACGATCGAGGCTATTGCTGTGGAAGGCAAAGGGAAGACTATTAAAACAGGATCCCTCGGCGATGTGATGCAAGAGTCAATTCAAGCGGCATTAACTGTCGTGCGCAGCCGCAGTGCCTCGCTGGGCTTGCCTTCGAATTTTCACGAGACGCGCGATTTGCATATTCACGTGCCAGAAGGTGCGACACCGAAGGATGGGCCAAGCGCTGGTGTCGGTATGTGTACAGCGATCGTGTCAGTTCTTACTGAGATTCCGGTCCGCGCTGATGTTGCAATGACGGGTGAAATCACCCTGCGCGGACAAGTCTTAAAAATCGGTGGGCTGAAAGAGAAGCTGCTCGCGGCTCACCGAGGCAATATAAAAACTGTGCTGATTCCCGCTGACAATGAGCGTGATCTTGCCGAGATTCCTGACAACATTAAGGCGGATCTCGAAATAGTGCCGGTACGCTGGATAGACCAGGTGTTAGAGGTGGCATTGCAGTATCAGCCGACACCGTTAACTCTAGAGGCGATTGCTGCGGCGAAGGTAAAGGAAAAGCAGGGTGCTGCGCCTGAGGCTGGCAACTTAGAGCGGCACTAGAAAATTTAAATAGTCGTTTAGTTTGCATTTTTCGCAGTTAGTGGGCTTTTTACTTTTGCGGTTTCTTACGTGTTGTTTTTAGTTGACACCGGATTTCGGCTATTGGTATAACGGTACAGCATTCGTGGCGTTCAAGCCTGTCAGTGCGTTTTTTGTGTCGTATAATCGCGTCGCTTCGGTTACCATGATTTGGAAATAATTTACGCAACATTAATTCAATTTTGCTGCGAACTATTTAAAATTACAAAACATAAAATCATAAATAATGTAAGTAAAGGGGATATTGTGAATAAATCAGAACTTATAGACGTTGTAGCAGAAAGTGCGGACCTACCCAAAGCAGCAGCGGGCCGTGCAATTGACGCCATGATTGATGCGATTACAGACTCGCTCAAAAAAGAAAACCCTGTAGTGTTGGTTGGATTCGGCTCATTTGCGACAAAGCACCGCGCAGCGCGCACAGGTCGCAACCCACAGACCGGCGCAGCAATTGAGATCAAAGCGGCTCGCGTACCAAGCTTTAAAGCTGGTAAAGCCTTAAAAGATGCCGTAAACACGTAACGGTTTCTAATCTGGCTAAGGCCAGGTTATAACGACAAAGGGCGCATCATTGATGCGCCCTTTGTCGTTATATGATGCTAAAATCACGCTTCGGCTTAGGCTTGATATCACGTATCATTGGCAAAAACTCATTCAGGATAGGACTTACCATGCTGCAAGACATTCGCGACAACTCTCAAGGTGTCATCGCTAAAGTCATCATAGGATTAATCGTCGCTATTTTTGTCCTTTTCGGGGCTGAATCGATTATTGGTGGACTCACGCGCGCGCCAGGAATTGCCGAAGTAAACGGCGAAGAAATTAGCGATTTCCAATTGCAGCAGGGTGTTCAAGAGCTTATCAATTCCATCGGAGGTAGCGCCGAGGGCATCGATCAGTCTTTGCTCGAGCAAATCGCGATCAACCAGATAGTAGAGGAGACTTTGCTGCGGCAGGCAGCTCAGGCTGCAGCGTTGGGTATTTCGGCTGAACGCATCGACCGAGCAATTATCGATAATCCTAATTTCCAAGTAGGTGGTCGTTTCGAACCAGAGTTCGCGGTGAGAACGATGAATAGCCAAGGATTTTCAATCCAGTCTTACAAAGACGCACTCAGTCGTCAGATGCTTCTTTCACAGGTTGTTAATGCCTATTCTTCATCAGGGTTTGCCACAGAGTCTGAGCTCCAGACACTAGCGTCCCTAAGCGCCCAGACAAGAGATTTCCGTTATCTAACTATTCCGCCCGGTACTCGCACATTAGGCACACCTATTACTGGTGACGAAATTGCCGCTTACTATGAGTCAAATCAGGCACGCTTCGTCCGCCCTGAGAGTGTGACTGTCGATTATGTTGTTCTCGATAAGGCAAGTCTTGCGGATGCGATTGAGCTGGAAGAAGGAGCAGTTCAAGCTCAGTATGAGATTGAGCGCAGTAGCTTCGAAGGTTCGGCTGAGAAACGAGCGTCACATATTTTGTTCGAAACGGGTTCGACACTGTCGGTTGATCAAGCAATGGAGGCAGCGACGGCCGCTATCGAGCGACTGAATCTAGGCGAGAGCTTCGAGTCTCTTGCGTTAGAACTATCGAGTGACCAAGTGTCGGCAGAAGAAGGCGGAGACATAGGCTTTAGCGACGGTAGTGCATTCCCAAGTGAGATTGAAGAGGCGCTTGAAGGTCTTGCCGTGGGTGATACAGCCGGCCCCGTCGAGACTGAATTTGGCATACACGTGGTCAAGCTTACTGAAGACAATTCGGCGGTTTTTCAGTCATTCGATGAAGTAGCTGCGCGCATTGAGCGTGATTTAAAATCAGCGCAAGTTGAGCAATCATTTGCCGGCGCTTTGTCTGATTTATCTAATTTGGCCTTCGAATCATCGGATTTGCAGCGGCTTAGTGACGAACTCGGCCTCGATATTCTCACCAGCGGTGATTTCGATCGCAGCGGTGGTGGTGGTTTGTTCTCTGAGCCTCGCATTTTGGAGACCGCATTTTCGGAGGAAGTCATGCTCGATCGCAATAACAGCGACGTGATCGAGATCGGCGGAGAACGAGCAGTTGTCCTCAGAGTGAACACGATCACTCCAGAGGGCATTCTCCCCTTAGACGATGTAGAGCCTGAGATAGCAGTAGCTTTACGCTCGCAGATGGAGCGTGACGCAGTAACTGCACTCGGGAACGAGCTAGCGACGCTCTTAGAGGCGGGCAGCGGTACCGAACTGTTCCTTGCAGACAACGAATTGCAGTGGCGCTCAGAGGTTGCGGTCCGTCGCACTCAGAGCAATGTGAACAGAGAGATTATAGAGTCTATTTTCGCTTTACCCGCGCCTGCTAGCGGCAGCGTTTCGCGTTCGCAGTTGAGCTTAACGAATGGCACTTTTGTTATGGCAGAGCTTACCTCAGTAACCGAAGGCAGCTTTGATGCGTTGGCCGATGCAGAGAAAAGCGCGATGCGAGAGAGTGTGGTTGGCGACTTAGGCAGTAGTGAGCTGAGAGCGTTTGTCGCAAATTTGAGAGAGACTGGCGATATCGTAGTACCAGAGCGCGATCTTGATGGCGATACGTTCTAATTTGTTGCGAAAATCGTACTGCCTAGTCGAGTGATTAGGCAGTACTCACTTCCGCTAATCCGCTTGCTCAAGCGATCCCATAGCGGTGGTGTTGAATCCCCCATCGACATAAAGTATTTCACCGCTTATACCTGAGGCGAGATCTGAGCAGAGAAAGCTCGCGGCGTTACCAACTTCTTCGATAGTGACATTGCGGCGTAAAGGTGTCTGCTTGGCATTGTGTTCGAGCATCTTCCTAAAACTTTTTATCCCTGCTGCAGCGAGAGTTTTAATCGGTCCGGCCGAAATCGCATTAACGCGAATACCTTTGGGTCCTAATGCTGAGGCCATATAACGGACATTTGCTTCAAGGCTCGCTTTTGCAAGCCCCATCACATTGTAGTTAGGCAGGCTGCGCACAGCGCCAAGATAACTGAGTGTCAGCAGAGAGCCGTTGCGACCTTCCATCATCTTCGCCCCCGCCTTGGCGAGAGCCACAAGGCTGAAAGAGCTGATTTCATGTGCGAGGCTAAAGCCTGCGCGCGTGGTTACGTCTACATAATTTCCGTCCAACTCATTACCTGGCGCGAAGGCAAGGCAGTGCACGATACAATCGATCCCGTCCCAATGCTTAGCCAGGTCTTCGAACAACGCATCGATCTGCTCATCACTGGTTACATCGCAAGGAAAAACCAACTCAGAATCCCAGCCGGCAGCAAATTTGACGACTCTATCGTGCAGCTTCTCACCTTGGTAGGTAAACGCGAGCTCTGCTCCTTCTCTGTGCATCGCTTCAGCAATGCCCGAGGCAATAGAAAGTTTGCTTGCAACCCCTAGTATGAGGACTTTTTTTCCGCTCATGTAACCCATGCAGCTACTCCTTATGCTGTTGTATTTGTACTTATGTTTTTGCTTGATTATGCGTCATGCATATAGTGTTTGATTATCGGCACGAGTGCCAGTGCCAATAGACCGACGACAATGCTATATAGGCCTGCAGTCTGATAAACGTCCATATAGGTTTGAAGCGCGGCAGCCGGATCGACGACTTCGCCACCTACCGTCGCAGAACCTGTCATCGCTGCAATAGTACCAGAGACGTAATTACCCGCCGCGGAAGCTAAGAACCAGCAGCCCATCATCATCCCGACCACTCCTGGGACTGAAAGGCGAGAGGTCATCGAAAGCCCAACCGGCGAGATGCAGAGCTCGCCTGTGGTATGCAAAAGGTAGAGGAGCACAATCCAGATAACGGCAACCTGGGTCGGGTCTGTTGCAAGTCCTGCGCCATAAACGAGGAGCAGGAAACCGAGGCCAAGCTGAATCAGCGACAACGCAAATTTAGTCGGAGTTGAAGGCTCCCATCCGCGCCGTGCTAGCGTGATCCACAGGAAGTTGAATAGTGGCGCAAGCGTGATAATAAAAAAGGCATTGATCGATTGAAACGCAGCAGCTGGAATCTCAAAACCGAGAATAATGCGATCCACATTACGATCGGTCATGAGGCTTAACGAACTCGCTGTTTGTTCGAAAAGCGACCAGAAAATTACCTGATAACTCATTAGGAACAAGCAGACGAGCATTCGATCGCGGTCTATCGGTTCACATTGAGTTAAAGAATAGAAGACAACTGCGCCGACCGCGAGTACCAAAGAGGTGCCAAGAAGCCCGCCGACAATCGCAGGCGACTGCATTAGTTGCCAGCAAATGAAAACCGCGAAGAGGCTAGCTGCATAGATCAACCACTCTGTACTTAGGCCAACTAGAGTCTTTCGCGCGAGTTGCTCGGGCTGCTTTGGTAGCCCTGCGTCGCCGAACAAATGCCGTCCTTTGATGAAAACGACGAGTCCCGCAAGCATGCCAATCCCAGCTGCTCCGAAGCCCCAGCTGAAGCCTTTATACTGGAGTAAAAATCCACAAATGATTGCCCCTAAGAAAGAGCCAAGATTAATTCCCATATAAAACAGGGTATAGGCTCCATCTCTGCGAGGGTCTTCGCGGTCATAAAGCGACCCGACGAGTGTTGAAATATTCCCTTTAAGAAATCCAACACCAACGATAATCAGGCCGAGTGAAAAATAGAATATTTGAAGATAGAAGGGGTCTCTTACAATTTCACTTCCCCCCGACCCCATCCTCTCCATAGCTTGCGTGCCTTCTAGAGCCATACCCAGATGGCCTGCAACGAGCAGAATCGCGCCAAGAATGACGGCTTTACTGGCGCCCAAATAGCGGTCAGCAATAATGCCACCTAAAACAGGCGTGATATAGACGAGTGAAATATAGGAGCCGAATATTCCGGCAGCCACTTCGTCGCTGAAGAGAAAGTGCTGGGTGAGATAAAAAATAAGCAGCGCCCGCATGCCATAGTAGCTAAATCGTTCCCACATCTCCGTAAGGAAGCAGATGACTAATGCTTTCGGGTGCCCAAAAAACTCAGTGCCCGTCTGGGTAGAAATCGCTGTCATAATATTCTCTTTTTATTCTTAGCTAACTGACCATGTCTAAATTAGGCGTGTTTGCTTATTTATTCTTAACATCAGCCTGTTTCGCTGACGAGCTATGAATGGCGATCAATCGCTATTTGTCGTTGTCGACGGCTTTGTCTCAGTGTTTCTTAATTGCAACATTTGCCCAGGTTGTAATACTTCTGCATCAGACAGGTTGTTCAATTGTACAAGTTCAGCGGACACTAAATTGTAGCGGCGCGCGATAGACCAGAGATTGTCCCCGCGTTTTACTGTGTACGTAGAAGGTGCGATAGCCTGAATTATCCCTTCGTCTGATTCAGTGGGCGCAGGAAAGTCGCCCAGGTCTCCTCGCGGAACTAACAACGAATCGCCAGCTACGATCCTGCTCCCTTTTAGATTGTTAGCGCGTTGCAGCACATCGACTCGAGTGCCGAGTTCGCGCGCAATAGCACCAAGCGTGTCGCCTGACTTTATGTTGTAACGATCAAAGGTAATCAGTGTCGATTGGTCGATTGTGAGAAGCGCTTCGGCCAAACGGCTACTTTCTTCGGCCGGGAGATAAAGCGTTCGAACATCACTTGGTGGGGTCGCCCATTGTCGGTAATGAGGATTAAGACTTTTGAGCGTGCCTAGGTCTAACTCTGCAAGGCGTGCTGCAAGGCTGAGATCTATTTGGTTTGTGAGCGCTACTGGATATAGGTATTTCTCATTCGGAATAGGGAGTAGTTCTACGCCGTACTCACCGGGATTTTCAACTACCAAGGCAAGGGCGAGTATTCGCGGAATATGGTCGCGGGTCTCTTCATTTAATTTCAGATCCCAAAATCGCGAACGACTCTGATCGCTGTTCGGCGATGGTTGTCTGCGCATAGCTCGACGAACATTGCCGCTGCCTGCGTTATATGCTGCGAGCGCGAGGAGCCAGTCCTCGTCAAATTCTGCATACAGAACCTCCAGATAGTCTAACGCGGCACGAGTCGCCTCTAACGGATCGCGCCTTTCGTCAAGCCACCAAGTCTGTTCTAAGCCGTAGCTTCGCCCAGTCGCCGAAACGAACTGCCAGAGTCCTGCAGCATTTTGCGGAGAATAGGCGTCAGGATTAAACGCGCTCTCTACGAAGGGAAGAAGCGCAAGTTCTAGCGGTAGCTCCCGCTGTTCGATTTGCTCAATAACCTCATACAAAAATGGGCGGGCTCTGTTTCTGACAAGGTCGAAATAATCCTGCTGTTGACGATATCGTTTGAGTTGCCGAGAGACACTCGGATGCTCGTAGTTTACGGTAAGATCAAAGCCAAGCCTCAACCTCTCCCAGACATCGGTAGGTTGCTCATCCGGCGATGGATCTTCCAAAAGGGGTATCAGAGCGAGCGGCGGTGTGGGCTCACTGATGAGTTGCTTCGCTTGCGCTAATTCAGGGTTACTAACTTGAGGCGACGAGCGTTCAAAGGTTGAGCAGGCAGCCAGCAAAAGTCCCAAAAAGACTAAGTGAACAGCACGCGCGGGCGTTCTCAAATTAGGAACATACTCCACGTTCAACGACAGGCGGAAAACGGGTATCAAAATTCGTCTTTCCAGGCGCGCACTGCTGCGAAGGTAGCTATACCATCCGACGGCTTGACGCCTGAAAAATTTTCAGCCGAATCGATTATCTGTTGGTTAGAACAGCGAAGGAAGGGGTTGCTCGCAAGCTCTAAACCAATAGTAGTCGGGAGCGTGATTTCGCCTCGTTCTCTTAGCGCGCTGACCTGCGCTATTCTTAAATGCGTTACTAGGTTGCCAGGCTCACAGGCGATGGCAAACTTGAGGTTCGCTTGGGTGTATTCATGTGTGCAGTAGACCTGAGTCTCTGGGCCTAACGCGGTGAGTTTAGCGAGACTTACTGCCATCTGTGCAGGGGTGCCTTCGAAAAGGCGGCCACAGCCTCCAGCAAATAGGGTATCGCCGGAAAAAAGCCGAACAGGTTTTCCACCCGCAGCGTTTGGGCCAACAACGAATGCAATATGATCAAGCGTGTGACCAGGCACCTCTAATACCCGCACAGTCTCGCCTAACAAGGTGAATTCATCCCCTTCTTTTACTATATCGGTGATACCAGCAATGCTCGAATTATCGGGGCCATAAACTTTGCATGAATATTTCGCCGTCAATTCTGCGATCCCACCAGTGTGGTCGGGGTGGTGATGTGTAATAAGTATGCAGCCAAGCGTTAGGGACTGCTCTTCGATCATCTTAATCACAGGGACAGGATCGCCTGGGTCTACAACGCAGAGGGTCTTGTTATCATCACCTAGAAGGCTCCAAATGTAATTGTCGTCAAATGCGGGTAACGCCTTAATTTGGTTAATCATTTTTGGCAAGACTCTCTGTTTAGTTGAGCGTAGCGCTCGTCTAGTCCGCAAGGCTTATTGCGGGTCGTTTTTCTAGCAGTGCCTATGATATAAGGATTGCCGTTGATTACAACAAAGAAGAGTGGGCATTGGTCTTTCCGCGGCAAAAGGGGGCGAGGTGGGCAGTAAATTCTCTAAGCATGCGATCAGGCGGCTCGTCATCGCCGGCAAATCGCTGAGTTCAAGCAGACATCCGCAGCAGCGTTCAGATTGTGATAATCAGACTGCTTTGGCCTCTTGGTATGCGAGCGGTCTTGGCACAAGACTCATCGCCTCTGAGACGCGCAGTATTGCACCATTGCTCGAAAAGCTTTTTGGCTATCACCTTCTTTTCATAGGCGCTTGCAAAGACGCAGGCATGATTGAATCGAGCCCTATTACGCATAAAATCGTCCTCGGTAACCGAAGCGACGCAGGGGATGTCGGCAACAACGTCGGTTTGTTCTCTGACCCTCGCGCGCTCGCACTACAAAATGAGTCTATCGATGTCGTTGTTCTACACCACGCGTTAGAATTCACGGCGTCCAGTCGTGCGGTGCTCAGGGAAGCCGTTAGGGTTTTGCGGCCAGGAGGTCACATTGTGCTCATTACTTTCCAGCCCTTGAGTTTGTGGGGGCTGAAGAGGCTACTTTGTTCCGCAATACCCCTGCGTGGCGCCGAATCTAGGCAGCCCCCATGGGAGGGTAGGTTCAGACACCCTAGCCGACTGATCGATTGGCTTGGAGTGCTCGATGTGCAGGAGCTCATTAGTTTTAGCGCAATGCATGAATTCCCTCTGCAATTTTCAGAGACTGGCGTACGCCTAAAACGGCTCGCTGAAACAATGGAGAACTGGGGGCTGAAATTCAAGAGTCCATTCGGGGCAAGCAATATTATTGTCGGCATCAAGCAAAGTCGTCCGCTAACACCGAGTGCGCTTAAATGGAGACGACCACTGCCAACGCCTATTCACGGTGTACCATCGACTCTACAGGGTCATTCGAGTCAGTCTGGGGTATCATGGAAAGCCTGTTTCGATACAGATAAAATCAACGCTGACCGTGAGGACTGAATGCCCAAATACGTAGAACTTTTTACAGATGGAGCCTGCAAAGGCAATCCCGGCGTAGGCGGCTGGGGTGCGCTCATGCGGTTCGGTGAAACTGAAAAGCGACTTTTCGGCGCCGAAGCGGAGACGACCAATAATAGAATGGAGTTGATGGCAGTAATCTGTTCCCTAGAAGCGCTGACCGAGCCTTGCTCCGTGTCGATAACTACCGATTCGAAATATGTCTTGCAAGGCATGACCGAATGGCTCGCCAACTGGAAGCGGCGCAATTGGCAAACCGCCGCGAAGAAACCTGTATTGAACGTTGATCTTTGGAAACGTTTAGACGCTGCCGCAGGTGGTCACCAAATCGAGTGGCACTGGGTAAAAGGCCATAGCGGACATCGAGAAAACGAAATAGCCGATGAACTCGCTAATCAGGGCATCGAAGAACTTCGCGCATCGGCTTAACGAACCTCAAGCAGGAAAAATAATGCGGCAAGTAGTGCTAGACACAGAAACAACAGGTTTAGACCCTGCACAGGGTCACCGGGTAATTGAGATCGGCTGCGTCGAAATCATCAATCGAAAGCAAACGAAACGCCATTACCATTGCTATCTTAATCCTGATCGGGATATTGACGCGGGTGCGATGGAGGTGCATGGCATTACTCCTGCGTTTCTCGCTGATAAGCCGCGTTTTTATCAGGTAGAGGCCGAATTTCTCGATTTTATAGCCGGCGCCGAACTTATCATTCATAACGCCCCCTTCGATATGGGCTTTTTAAATGCAGAGCTAAAGCGGAGCGACTCAAGTCGTGCATCTCTCGACGGTTTCTGTAACGTGCTCGACAGTTTAGTTCTCGCGCGGCAAAAGCATCCGGGGCAACGCAATAGCCTCGATGCCCTCTGTAAACGCTATGGCGTCGATAATACACAGCGTGAGCTTCACGGCGCCTTGCTCGATGCTGAAATTCTTGCAGATGTTTATCTTGTTATGACAAGTGGGCAGCGCAACTTGCTTTTAAAAGAAGAAGAAAGCTCTGAGCAAGAAGTCGAGAATAGGAGGCTCAGAACGTCCAAGAAGAGACCGGCACTCGAGGTAGTTAAGGCGAGCGCGAGTGAACTGCAATCACATCAAGACCGACTTACCGAAATAGACTCAGAAAGTGCCAATGGCGCGCTGTGGTTAAGCCTTAATACTAACTAAGCGGACGGCAAGGCTCACATTTTCTTAGCTCGAAGATTATAACTCTGCACACAACAGGACCAAAGATGCTCGATACTGCGCAAGAAGTTAGGCCGTTTTTTCTCACGCCTCAACACATACGATTGGAAGACGCGTTTATTCTTTTCTTCGAAGGTCAGATCGTCTGCGATGGTCTTTTGACAACTTGGAGTATTGAGACCATCAATCCTGAAGTAATAATCGACGCTCAGCTCCTCCGAATTCCTCAGGAATCAGGTTCGGATCTGGTCGCTGCATACCTCGATTCTTCACCTCTCGGTGCGCTCCCCAGTGCAGAGCTGCGATCATTACGAAGTATGCTGCTTTCAGACTCCAAAGAATTTTTTATGGGAGCAGGCGTTGCCAATCAGCTTGAAGAATGGCTGACCGGACATAAATTTTGTGGCAGCTGTGGCGGCCTAACCCAGCCGCATCCCAATGAAAGGGCGCTGGTCTGTAAGCCATGCGAACGGCACTATTATCCTCGAATCAACCCCTGCGTGATCGTGCTCGTAGTACGCGAAGATAAGATGCTGCTGGCTAAGAGCTCGCGTCATAACGCTGACTTCTATTCTTGTTTGGCCGGATTCATGGAAGTAGGGGAGTCACCTGAAGATACCGTGAAGCGCGAAGTGTTCGAGGAAGTGGGTGTCCACGTAGGCAAGATTGAGTATCTTTCCAGTCAGTCGTGGCCATTTCCGTCTCAGCTTATGCTTGGTTTTATCGCACAGTACGAAAGCGGCGATATCAATCCTGAACCAAGCGAAATAGCCGATGCTCAATGGTTTGGGGCCGACGATCTTCCGAATATCCCTTCCGCGCGTATAAGCGTTGCCGGAAAACTGATCTCTCATTTTCTTAATACCTAGCGATTTCGCAAACACCCTGCGATTGTTTTTTGTCGCTTAATCATGAGGCAAACACTTGGAATACCTAATTCAATACGGCATGTTTTTGGCTAAAGCAGCGACAATCGTCGTGGCAATCGTTCTCGTAATAGGCGCCATAGCAGCGGCTGGGAGCCGTCAGCGACGGGCGAGCAAACGCGGCGAAATTGTCATCGAACGTCTGAACGACCATTTAGAAGATCTTCACGATGCTGTGCGCGAAGAGGTTATCGATCCTGCGACCCTTAAGCTCGACAATAAGGCGCGCAGCAAGCGAGAGAAAGAAGAGGCTAAAGCCGAGACCAAGCGAGCCAAAGCAGAAGCCAAGGACAAAGCGAAAGAAAAAGCTAAGGAAAAGGCTAAGCCGAAAGACGAATCTAGTCAGGGGGCTAACGCCGCTATTCCTGAGAATAAATCTTCAAACGACGCACACCTCGATGATGCGCCAAGCAGGCGCAAGCGGGTCTATGTTCTAGACTTTGATGGGGACGTTGCTGCCGAAGAAGTCAGTTCGCTGCGTGAGGAAATTACCACCGTGCTCTCAATCGCCGAGCCCTGTGATGAGATAATTCTGAAGCTAGAAAGCCCCGGTGGCATGGTGCATGCCTATGGACTCGCGGCAAGCCAACTGCAACGAATCAAAGACGCAAAAATTCCATTAACGATTTGTGTTGATAAAGTCGCGGCAAGCGGTGGGTATATGATGGCCTGCCTCGCCGACAAACTCGTCGCAGCACCTTTTGCTATTATCGGCTCTATCGGCGTTGTGGTTCAGCTGCCTAATTTCCACAAAATTCTGAAAAAGAACGAAGTCGACTATGAGGTAATAAGCGCAGGTGAATATAAGCGTACGCTCAGCACGTTTGGTGAAATCACCGACAAAGGCCGGGCGAAAGTACAAGAAGACGTCGAAAATATTCATGAAATCTTTAAACAATGGGTTAAATCGCACCGGCCCATAGTAGACGTAAGTCGCGTAGCGACCGGCGAAACATGGGTTGGTATGCAAGCCAAGGAACGTTATTTGGTAGACGAGCTAAATACCAGCGATGACGTGTTGGTTCGCGCATGCAAAGACGCAGATGTTTTCGAGGTGAATTACAAGTTCAAGCAAACATTGCAGGACAAACTCGGTGCGGCGGTTGAGGCAGGCGTTGCTCGTGCTGCTAACAAACTACTTGCGGCTGACAGATCAAAAGACTTTCAGTGAAACCAATAATAAGAGCGCTTCTGGTCGCTAAGTCGAATTATCGTTGACTACTAAATGAGGAATAACAAGTGAGCACATATAAAGCATTCGAAGTAAGGGAAGAGACAGAGAAAAAATTTGTGGGCGCGATAGTTGAGAAAAGCGCGTTAGAACTTGCTGAGGGGAGTGTTTCGATAGAGGTCCATTATTCGTCAGTTAACTACAAAGATGCCCTGTCAGCCTCAGGCAGCAAGGCTGTCACTCGAGAATATCCACACGTGCCAGGTATTGATGCAGCAGGTACAGTTCTCGCAAGCACGGATTCGAATTTTGCCATGGGCGATGAGGTTGTCGTCACAGGATATGATCTGGGCATGAATACTGCGGGCGGATTTGGGCAGCAAGTGATCGTGCCCGGTGGGTGGGTTACTAAATTACCCGTCGGCTTATCCTTGCGCGACTCTATGGTGCTAGGTACAGCAGGCCTTACTGCAGGGCTCTGCGTAAATAAGCTGTTACTCAATGGCATTACACCCGAAGCAGGGAAAGTGCTTGTAACAGGCGCTACCGGCGGTGTAGGAATCATTGCTTGTGCCTTGCTTGTGAAACTGGGCTTTGAGGTTGTAGCGAGCACAGGGAAATTAGCAGAAACAGCGAAATTGACGGCTCTCGGCGTATCGGAGGTCATCTCACGTGAGGCCTTCTCCGAAGAAAACCCAAGGCCAATGCTAAAAGAAAGCTATGCCGCTGCGGTCGATGTTGCCGGAGGGACAACGCTTGTCAACGTGATTAAAAGCCTAAGCTATGGTGGCAGTGTGGCGGCCTGTGGTTTGGTTGATAGCCCGGCGCTTAGCGCTACGGTGTTGCCGTTTATCTTGCGCGGCGTCAATCTGCTAGGTGTTGACTCCGTTGAACTGCCATTGGCCCAAAAACAGCAGGTATGGAACCTATTTGCGAACGAGTGGGCCCTTACTGAAATAGATTCGCTGGCGGAGACTATCGTCCTCGCTGAATTGTCGGCTGTACTCGCTAAGGTTCTTGCCGGTCGCGCGGTTGGCCGCTATGTGCTCGATCTGCGCGCGTAAGACTCAACCCTCGGCGGCGATCTGATTTATCGCCGCCGAAATATAGGCTCTTGGTTCAATGCTGTGGCAGTATACGTTGAGCTAAAGTCATCGAAAGCAGACAGACATTCATCTACGTCTTGGTCGCTACGCAGCGCAAAAGAATTGAACCCACAGCGTTCTAAAAAACAGAGTTGGTCGCGCAAGACATCGCCGATCGCTCTGATTTCTCCAGTATAACCTAAGTCCAACCGTAAACGTCGAGCGAGTGAAAATGGACGTCCGTCGCTAAACACAGGAAAGTTAAGCGCGATTAGCTGGAAGTCGGCTATTCTGTTTTCAATGCTTGCGAGGTCCTGATGAGAGTCCAACCACACCCCAATTGCACCTAACTGCGCTCTCGCCTCGTCTTCGTCGCTGAGAATGAGTTCGAGTGGCAATAAGACCTTTCGACCTCTTAATGCCGAAAACGCATCTGGGCCAGATGCTGACTGCAGAAGCGCCCATTCGTTTGGGACTGCATTTCTGTTGCGGATCAAACTGGTCATTATTGGTCCTTCTCGTAAACACGTTTTTTAAACGGATCGACGCCGATGCGCTCTACCGTATCGATAAATTTTTCGTCTGCTAAACGCATCTCTCGGTAGACGCTTACAAGGTCTGCAACCACAGACGGTATGTCGTTTTGTGCAAAAGAAGGGCCGAGGATTTTACCAAGCTTCGCTTCGCGTTTGGACGAACCACCGATTGAGACCTGATAGAACTCCTCGCCTTTTTTATCGACTCCAAGCACGCCTATATTGCCGACATGGTGATGTCCGCAGGCATTCATACAGCCTGAGATATTCAATGAAACCTCACCTATATCTGCTAGTAGATCGCGGTCATCAAACTGGCGCTGGATCGCCTCGGCGATTGGTATCGATTTAGCGTTTGCGAGCGCACAGAAATCCCCGCCCGGACAACAGATAATGTCGCTGAGCTTATTTAAGTTGTCCGCTTGTAACGAATCTGGAGCGAGGCTTTGATAGAGGTTGTAGAGTTCACTTTCTTCGACATCTGCGAGAATTACATTTTGCGCATGAGTCACGCGAACCTCACCAAAACTGAACCGTTCTGCGAGATGGGCTAGTGCGTTAAGTTGCTCCTCGCTGACATCTCCCGGCGCGTAACCCGTCTTTTTAAAACTGATGGCTACAGCGGCGTAACCCGGTTTTTTATGCGGAGTAACATTGTGACTAAACCAACTCGCAAAGAGTACATCCCGCGCCAACGCCTCGCGCAGTGACGCAGGGTTTGGCTCTAGTGCTTTATAGGCCGGTTCTTGGAAATAGCTTTTGCAGCGTTCAATTTCGGCATCGGTGAGAGTGAGACTTCCCCCACAAAGCTGTTTCCATTCGTGCATTACTTTCTCGCGAAATGTCTCTAATCCTGTCTCCCGAACAAGTATCTTAATTCGCGCTTTATACTTGTTGTCACGACGTCCTTCTCTGTTATACACGCGAAGTATGGCTTCTAAAGCGCTGAGCAAGTCATGCCGTTCGACGAAATCAAAGACCACTTGCCCTATCACTGGCGTGCGTCCAAGGCCACCTCCTGCAAGGATCTGAAAGCCAGTCTCCCCAGCTTCATTTTTGCGAAGATAGAGACCGATATCGTGCACCTGCGTAGCCGCGTGGTCTTCTTGTGTACCGCACACCGCGATTTTGAATTTGCGCGGCAGATAAGCGAATTCCGGATGAAAAGTTGACCATTGCCGAATGATTTCGCAATAAGGTCTGCTGTCTTCGATCTCATCTACTGCCACGCCAGCAAATTGATCAGTCGTCGTGTTGCGGATGCAATTGCCACTAGTTTGTATCGCATGCATTTCAACCTCAGCAAGATGAGCCAGAAGGTTGGGGACATCCTCTAATGCTGGCCAGTTGAATTGAATGTTTTGCCTAGTGGTGAAATGTCCGTACCCCTTGTCGTAATGCGAAGAAATAAAAGCGAGCTTTCTCAGTTGCCGAGCCGACAACATGCCATAGGGAACAGCGATGCGGAGCATCGGCGCCAAACGCTGAACATAGAGTCCGTTTTGCAAACGCAGGGGAAGAAATTCGGCATCGGTGAGCTTGCCTTCGAGATAGCGATTCGTCTGGCTTCTAAATTGTATAACGCGTTCTTCGAGCATCGTAGCGTCATAACCGTCATATCTGTACATCGACTTTTTCCTCTACCTGCGCAGTAGTTGATTAATCTAGGTTGGGGCCGAGCAGCCGGCTGAGTAGTGTAAAGTCTCTGCTGCTTCTGGATGCAAGGTCTTCAACCTGCTCGCCACTTATTTTTCCCACTGAGAAATAGCGCGCGTCCGGATGGCTGAAATAGTAGCCGCTTACACTTGCAGCTGGCGTCATCGCGTAGCTATCGGTGAGAGCAATGCCAATCTCCTTCTCCGCATCGAGAAGCGAAAAGAGCGTCTCTTTCTCAGAATGCTCAGGACAAGCGGGATAGCCCGGCGCTGGACGAATGCCTCGATAGCGCTCGCTAATCAGTTCCTCTGTGGACAGGCTCTCGTCCGGTGCATAGGCCCAATATTCTGCCCTTACGCGCGCGTGAAGATGCTCCGCAAAGGCTTCGGCGAGTCGGTCGGCTAAGGCTTTGATCATGAGAGAGGCATAATCATTGTTGTCATCTTGATAACGCTTTGCGAGCGCTTCGGCGCCTATGCCAGCGGTGACTGCGAAACCACCTAGGTAGTCAGATTTACCCGATTCTTTGGGCGCGACAAAGTCTGCTAGACAAAGGTGAGATTGATCGTCCTGCTTAGGCATTTGCTGACGCAAAAAATGAATATTTTTATTGTCTGCGGAGGCGACCAGGTGTACATCATTGCCGACACTGTTGCCTTCCCAAAAACCAAAGACAGCTCGTGCTGTGATCAGTTTGTGTTGCACGATTTCAGTTAACATTTCTTGTGCGTCTTTAAACAAGTCCCGTGCGGCAGCGCCAACTTTTTCGTCGCTTAAAATTGCAGGGTATTTACCTGCGAGACTCCAAGTAATGAAAAACGGTGTCCAATCGATGTAGTCGATGAGTTTCTCAAGAGGGTAATCTTCGAGAACTTTTGTGCCAGTAAACGCAGGCGTTGGAGGCGTGTAGCTGTCCCAATCGAGCTTCAGGCTCGCACGGTTTGCAGCGCGGTAATCAACGAGCTCCCGCTTACTCTTTCGGTTAGCAGTGCGCTCACGGATCATCGCGTATTCGTTACGAAGATCTTTGGCAAAATCGGGCTTATTGGCCTCGTTCAAGAGCGTACTGACAACGTTGACACTCCTTGATGCGTCAGAGACATATACCGTCGCATCGTTTTTGTAATGCTGCTCGATTTTTACTGCGGTGTGCGCTTTCGAGGTGGTGGCCCCTCCGATTAGTAACGGTATGTTAAAATCGAGTCTCTGCATTTCAGAGGCAACATGGACCATTTCATCGAGCGAAGGCGTGATGAGACCACTCAAGCCGATGATGTCCACATTCTCTTCGATCGCTGTCTTGAGGATTTTATCAGCGGGTACCATAACGCCGAGATCGATAATCTCGTAATTGTTGCATGCTAGAACAACACCAACGATATTCTTACCGATGTCGTGAACATCTCCCTTCACCGTTGCGAGAAGTATTTTGCCCTTTGCTTTGACCTCACCACCTTGTTTTTCGGCTTCGATATAAGGCAGGAGGTAAGCCACCGCTTGTTTCATTACACGCGCGCTTTTAACCACTTGCGGCAAAAACATTTTGCCGCTGCCGAAGAGGTCGCCAACCTCGTTCATGCCATCCATGAGAGGGCCTTCGATGACATGAATCGGACGCTCGGCGTTCAGTCGCGCTTGCTCGGTGTCTCCCTCGATAAATTTGGTAATGCCTTTAACCAGCGCATAGGCTAAACGTTTCTCCACGTTCTGCTCTCGCCAAGCCAGGTCTTCGGTAGCGATGATGCCGCCAGTGCCGCTGTAGTTCTGAGCGACTGTCATTAATTGTTCTGTGCCATCCGCTGTTCGATTAAGCACGACGTCTTCTACGGCCTTTTTCAGGTCGGCAGGAATATCGTCATAGACGGCTAGCTGGCCGGCATTAACGATGCCCATCGTCATGCCTGCTTTGATCGCGTGAAAGAGAAAGACTGAGTGGATGGCTTCGCGCACGAGATTATTGCCGCGAAAAGAGAAGGAGACATTACTCACCCCACCTGAAATTAGGGCGCCAGGGAGCTCTGCTTTAATGTATTTGCAGGCTTCGATAAAGTCGACCGCATAGTTGTTGTGCTCATCGATACCGGTGGCAATAGCAAATATATTCGGATCGAAGATTATGTCTTCGGCTTGAAATCCTATGCTAATTAAAATGTCATAGCTGCGTTTGCAAATTTGTTTTTTGCGCGCCAATGAATCCGCCTGACCGTCTTCATCGAATGCCATGACCACGACTGCGGCGCCATAGGCGAGGCAGAGTTTTGCCTTTTCGATAAACTCGGCATCGCCTTCCTTCAAGCTAATGGAGTTGACGATGGCTTTACCTTGTATACATTTCAGGCCTTCTTCAATAATTTGCCATTTCGAGGAGTCGACCATAATCGGCACGCGGCAAATCTCGGGTTCGGCAGCCACTAACTTAAGGAAGCGCACCATAGCCGCCTCGGAATCGAGCATGCCTTCATCCATATTGATGTCGATAATCTGCGCGCCGGCGGCCACTTGCTCTCGGGCTACCTCAAGCGCTTCATCGTAATTTTCTTCTCGAATTAGTCGCGCGAAGCGTGCCGACCCGGTGACATTAGTGCGCTCGCCCACGTTGACAAAAAGGGAGTCGTCCTTGATGTTGAATGCCTCTAATCCGCCAAGCCTGCAGGCAGGCTTGATCGTCGGTATTTTACGGGGGGGGATTCCTTGAATCGCCTCTGCCATAGCTGCGATGTGTTCGGGTGACGTGCCACAGCAACCACCTACAACATTTAAAAAGCCGCTGCTGGCGAACTCTTTGATGATAGAGGCCATTTCTTCGGGGCTCTGATCGTATTCACCAAATTCATTCGGCAGACCGGCATTAGGATGGGCAGAGACATAGCATTCGGCTAGGCTCGAAGTTTCAGCGATATGCGGACGTAATTGTTCTGCGCCGAGTGCGCAGTTGAAGCCGACAGAAAGAGGCTTAGCGTGAGCGACGGAGTTTAAAAATGCCTCCACAGTTTGCCCCGATAGAGTGCGTCCGCTTGCGTCAGTAATCGTTCCCGAAATCATGATCGGGAGATCGAGCTCAAGTTCATCTAGCACGCGATGGGCTGCAAAAATCCCAGCTTTGGCATTCAATGTGTCGAATGCAGTTTCGATCATAAGGATATCGGCGCCACCGGCAATTAAGCCTCGAGCAGAGTTGCTGTAATCGTCCACCAGTTCGTCGAAACTTGTGTTTCTAAACCCTGGATCGTTTACATCAGGCGAGAGCGAAGCGGTCTTGCTGGTTGGACCAATAATGCCAGCGACAAAGCGGGGCTTGTTTGGCGTGATCTGGGTCGCTGCATCGCACGCAGCGCGTGCCAGTTTCGCTGCTTCTTCGTTAAGCTCATAAGCAAGCTCTTCGAGTCCGTAGTCTGCCTGTGATGCGCGTGTAGAATTAAACGTGTTGGTTTCAACGATATCTGCACCCGCTGCGAGATAAGACGCGTGTATCTCTGTGATGATTTCGGGAGCTGTGAGTGTAAGAAGATCGTTGTTTCCCGCCAAAAGTTGCGATGTTGTCGCAAATCGCGCTCCGCGGAAATTAGACTCAACCAACTGATAGCCCTGAATCATCGTACCCATAGCGCCATCAAGAATGAGGATGCGCTGGGTGAGGGCGGCGCGCAGCGCGGCTACTCGTTGAGTACGGGTAAGTTGTTCTGTCATGCCGGTGCCTTTGAGCTATTTCTAGCCCGTTAAACGGTTAGAGTATGGGGTAAGTATCTAGGCTAACTAGAGGGCTTCATATTCTACCAAAGTACTTTGATGAGGACATAGCACTATAACCAAGTAATACACTTGGTTATTCTATTTTTAACCTGTTTACAGTAGACTTAAACTCATACTTAAGGAGTAAAGATCAGTATGAGCACCAATTTGATTACGATAACCGCACCCGCTCAGGCCTATCTGGCTGAACTGCTTAAAAAACAAGACACCGAAGGAGTGTCGGTCCGTGTTTTCATTCTTGATGCAGGGACGCCGAAAGCGGAGACGTGTATCTCTTTCTGCCGGCCTGGTGAAGAAAAAGAAGAAGACTCAATTCAGCAGTGCGAAGGCTTCAAGGCGTATATCGACGAACCTAGCATCCCATTCCTCGAAGAGGCGGTGGTGGATTATTCGAAGGATGCGATGGGCGGGCAGCTTACAATTAAAGCGCCTAATTCCCGGCTACCAAAGATAACCGAAGAAAGCTCGCTCCCAGATCGCATTAACTACGTGCTCTATAACGAGATTAATCCTGGGCTCGCGGCGCATGGCGGTAATGTGACGCTCGAGGAACTCTATGACGAGAACATTGCCGTATTACGCTTCGGCGGCGGATGCCAGGGTTGCGGTATGGTCGATGTGACACTCAAGGAAGGGGTCGAGAAGACGCTGCTGCAACAGATACCTCAGTTGAAAGAGGTGCGTGACGTAACTGATCATTCTCAGCGCGAGAACGCTTACTTTAAGTAATTATCATAACACACTGATTTTATTGATTATAAGCAGCCTCTAGCAAACCGTAGAGGCTGTCTTTAAAGGTCGGGGACGCGGCTTCCAGTGTCGCCATCACCTCGACTAGCACTTCGTTATCTTCGCGCCCATTCCACATTTTTTTGTAGGTTCCGTCTTGATACCCATGGTCTTGACGAAAGAAATTAAGCACGTTCTTGCTCACATATTGCTTATAAAGCTCATGCCAATCGAGCGAGCAACCGCGCATTATCGCAGCAAACAAGCCCAATTCTATCCTCCCTGCAGCAGACGTACCGATAAAGGTTTGGAGTAATTCAAGTAAATCGAACTCGCCAAGAGCGTACTCTTGTCCATCGAAATTCAGCGCGTCGGCTGCGCTCTGCCGCGCATAGGTCGTTTCGAGATAAGTTCTCGCTTTCTCTTCATCGCCGCCATTTCTCAGCAAAATTTCCGACAAGAGGAAATGCCAGATATCAACCAACTCCATCTGCAGCTGACTAAGATCGCAATGCTGCTGCTTCCACCATTTCCACCCATGGTGCTCTATTGCCTCTGCGGCTTCGATAACCACGGCGCGAAGGTAGGGATATTTTGCTTCTGTCCAGTTGGGGTCAACACGGAAATTCATTCCGGCTTGGAGTTGAAACATAGTGTTGAGTTGAGTTGAACTGAGCATAATTATTGACAATATCCTTGGAAGGGCGGCAGGCGTCTGCCGATAGCGTGCTGTGGTTAGGTTCCTGCGGAGTAGATTGCTAAGCGCTTTGTCCGTCGCCCTTAATCTGATTGGCAAGTGAGGAAAGCATTTCAAAACGGCTAGCACGCATGTCGGTATAGGATTGGTATGCGGCCATCGATTCCTCGTCGGAGGTTGCCGCATGCGCAAGCTCTGCTAACCAAGTGTCGAGAACCTTGATTTCTTGATTCAGCTGCGCGGCCGCTTCTGCGATTAGCGCGTCATCGATACCGTCGCTTGCGTCGTGATTCTTGTTCATGCAGAGTTCCTAGCGCCAATGCCCTTAGACTTTCTGTTGAGTGAGTTAGATTAATAACCCTACAGACTTCTTTTTGTCGGCAGCTTTGGGATACGTGGTAGCTATTTTTATCTAAGTCCTTCACTAAGTCATTTGCTGCGGCGGATACCGCCGCCTCCCGCTACATTGTCATAGACAGATATACGCGTCAAGACGCGCTAATTATCTCGGTTCTGGCTTTCTTTTGGCTTTTTTTGCAGATGAGGCTTGACTACAAAGCTCTAGCTCCCTAGAATTCCGCTCGTTCTGATTTGGCGCACCTAGCCATACAGATTGTCCCCTTCGTCTAGAGGCCTAGGACACCTGGTTTTCATCCAGGCAACAGGGGTTCGAAACCCCTAGGGGACGCCAATTTTGAAAAGCCCAGCTATGCTGGGCTTTTTTCGTTGCGGAACCGGAAAATGGGAAACTGACTTTTCGAAGGGGCTCACTCAGCATGACCACTGCAATCGCGATCAAAGATCTGACAAAAACCTACGCCAATGGATTCGAAGCGCTCAAAGGAATTAGTCTAGAGGTAGAGCAGGGCGACTTTTTCGCGCTACTCGGTCCTAACGGAGCGGGCAAATCAACGACCATTGGTGTGCTGTCTACTCTAGTCAAAAAATCTGGCGGTATCGTTGAGATTTTCGGCAAAAACGTCGACTCACATGTTTACGAAACCAAATTAGACCTTGGCGTTGTACCTCAAGAGATCAATTTTAGTCAGTTCGAGCGCGTCAAGGATATCGTCATGACGCAGGCAGGTTACTACGGCATGCCGCGCTCACTGGCTGCAGAGCGCTGTGAAAAATACCTGCGCAAGTTAGACCTCTGGGATAAGCGTAACGACCGCTCAAGGACCCTATCCGGCGGTATGAAACGGCGCCTGATGATTGCGCGCGCCCTCGTTCACGAGCCCAAACTTCTTATCTTAGACGAGCCTACCGCAGGTGTAGATATCGAGCTTAGGCGCTCGATGTGGGAGTTTTTAACTGAGTTAAACGAATCGGGTACTACTATTATTCTTACGACTCATTATCTCGAAGAAGCCGAGCAGCTTTGCCGCAATATCGCTATTATCGACCACGGGCGCATTGTAGAAAACACGAGTATGCGTGCTTTGCTCAAGGCTTTAGATAAACAAACTTACATCGTCGAACTTGCAACGCCAATCGAGTCTTTGCCGAATTGGGGTGACGCGCCGGTGAGTGCAACGCTAATTGATGCGCACTCATTCGAAATCACAGTGGCGGCGACACTAACCATGAGCGGATTGTTCAAGCTCTTTCTGGATCGAAGCATCGAAGTCAGTGCGCTACGCAGCAAAAGCAATCGCTTAGAGCAGTTGTTTTTGAGTCGATTGGACAATGCCCGAGGAGAGTCGGCAGATGTTTAAGAATCACAAATACATTGCGTTCGAAACCATTGTCATCAAAGAAGTACGAAGATTTACACGGATCTGGCTACAAACTTTAGTGCCGCCCGCAATTACTATCTCGCTCTATTTCGTAATTTTCGGCAATTTGGTCGGTAGCCGCATTGGAGATATGGGCGGCTTCGATTACATGGAATTCATTATTCCAGGCCTGATCATGATGGCGGTAATTCAGAACTCCTATTCGAATGTTGTCTCCTCATTCTTTAGTCACAAATTTCAGCGCAGTGTCGAAGAGGTGCTCGTCTCGCCGGTACCCAATTCGATCATTCTTTGCGGTTTTATCGTGGGAGGTATGGTGCGGGGGCTGTTAGTTGGCGCTATCGTCACTGGTACGGCGCTGTTTTTTGTTGACCTCCAGATTCAGCATCCGCTGATTACAATTACGGTGATCTTGCTGACGGCCACTGTGTTTTCACTTGCAGGCTTTATTAACGCGCTTTTTGCGAACAGCTTCGATGACATCTCGATTATCCCAACCTTTGTACTTACGCCATTAATTTATCTGGGCGGTGTATTTTATTCATCGGCTTTATTGCCACCATTCTGGCAATCGGTGTCTGCGTTGAATCCTATTTTTTACATGGTGAACACTTTTCGCTATGGATTTTTAGGCGTCTCAGATGTGCCTATTGGGGCAGCGTTTTTTATTCTAATTCTCTTTAGTGTGGTGTTGTTTGGCAGCTGTCTTTGGCTGCTAAACCGCGGCACTGGGTTAAGGAGCTAGAATTATGGTGCATGATTCTAAGTCGGCTACCAACCCGCTTGGCGAAACGCTGGCGAGCCCCGCAGCGTATGCGCCTGAAATTTTGTTCCCGATACCTCGAGCACCTGCTCGGGAAGCCATTGGGTTTCCGCCACAGCTAGCCATGTTCGGCTTCGATCACTGGCAGGCTTTCGAATTATCCTGGCTAGATTCGAGTGGAAAACCCAGTGTCGCTGTCGCTGAATTGTTTTTTGATTGCCGTTCTCCTGCCATAGTTGAGTCGAAATCTCTTAAGCTGTATCTGAATTCGTTTAATCACGAGAGAATGGCGTCGACTGAGTTGCTAGCCTCTACGATCAAAGCGGATCTCGAACAGGCGAGCGGTAATGTTGTGAATGTGCTTGTGCACTCGCTCGGCGAGTATCGTGCACTGATGGCGAAAAATTTCGCACCCCGGCTGCAGGACAATAGGACAGTGGTCGCTTTAGATCGGCTGCTCATAATTGACAATGTCGCGCCGCTCGACGCATCTGTCATTGAATTTATTCGCCTCGATAAGGCGCCAAACGCGTTCACTGCTAATAAGGAGACGCGTTACACCAGCGATCTCTTTCGCTCCAACTGCCCAGTCACCAATCAACCTGATTGGGCGAGTCTTGAGATTAAAGTCACTGGCATCGAGATCGAAGGCGCGAGCCTGCTGAGCTACCTTTGCTCGTTCCGGGAGCACCAGGGATACCATGAAGAATGCGCTGAGCGAATATTCGTTGCTCTGAGCAATCACTGTCGTCCTGACTCGCTGCAAGTTTCGATGAATTATCTGCGACGTGGCGGTTTAGACATCAACGTCTATCGCGCAAGCGAAACAATTACGCACGCCGATAGGCTCGCGCGTGATGTCAGGCAATAAAACATAAGCGCGCTATGGATGTGCCGCCTTGTAATCTAGGTGGCCCTAAGCTAGAGTGCGCGCCGTAAGTTTCACCCCGGTGAGGTGTCCGAGTGGCTGAAGGAGCACGCCTGGAAAGTGTGTAAGTCGAAAGGCTTCGAGGGTTCGAATCCCTCTCTCACCGCCAAATTTTAATGCCCCTGAAACAAACTGAAAAGTTAGATTTTCCGGCTTCATTCCCCCCAATGGATTCCTAAGGTAGTATCGAGGTAGTTTTTCTCGACACACCAAGGACAATCCATGAAAACCCCATTACTGCTAGCCCCTTTAGTTGTTTGCCTCGGTGCTAGCGTCGCTGGCAGCGCCTTTTCTGCCGATTGGCCAAGCTATGGCGGTGACAACGGATCACAAAAATACTCGACACTAGATCAGGTTAACGCCTCAAACGTCGCCGACTTGGTTACGGCATGGTCTTGGGAGAGCCCAGATAATGCCACTGTTGCCGATAATATTGCGCAACAAAACTACAGGGCAGTGCCGGCAGGCTTTAAGGCAACACCTATTGTGATAGAGGGTGTCATGTATGTGCCTAGCTCATTCGGACGAGTCGTCGCGCTTGATGCGGCGTCGGGCGAGGAAAAATGGGTTTTTGACACTGAGGCTTGGTCTAGTGGTAGGCCAGCAAATCTTGGTTACAACTCGCGCGGAGTCGGTTACTGGTCAAGTGAAGACAAACAGCGCATCTTCTTCGCAACCAACGATGCTAATCTGTGGTCTATCGACGCCTTGACAGGCTTGCCAGACAGCAGTTTCGGCGACGGGGGCAAGATTGATTTGTCCTTGGGTCTTGGGCGTGAAATAGATAAGCGCCAATATGGCGTCGTCTCGCCGCCACTCGTGACCAACGATATCGTTGTTGTTAATTCCATAATCAATGACGGACCAACCACAAAGGAAATGCCGCCTGGCAACGTGAGAGGGTTTGATCCTCGCACAGGTGACATTGTGTGGATGTTCGAGACGATTCCTCAGGCAGGTGCGTTTGGCAACGAGACTTGGGAAAACGGATCATGGGAATACACCGGTAATACCAATTCCTGGACCATTATGAGCGCCGACGACGAACTCGGCATTGTGTATCTGCCCATTGGCACCCCGACGAATGACTGGTACGGCGGTTTGCGCCATGGCGATAACCTATTTGCAGAAAGCTTAGTCGCTGTGGAGGCCAAAACTGGCAAGCGCTTGTGGCATTTCCAGATGGTGCACCATGGCGTCTGGGATTACGATCTCCCTGCTGCGCCAACGCTTGTCGACCTGACCGTAGAAGGTAAAAAAATCAAAGCGGTTGCTCAAATCTCAAAGCAGGGATTCACCTATGTATTCGATCGCGTCACTGGCGACCCCGTATGGCCTATTATCGAAACCCCTGTGCCGCAGAGCAACGTGCCTGGTGAAAAGCTTTCTTTAACTCAGCCCATTCCAACTAAGCCGCCAGCGTTTGAACTACAGGGCCTCTCTGATGACACACTCGTCAACTTTACCCCTGAGTTACGTCGCGAAGCAGAACAACTCATAGAGCAATTCGACTCAGGGCCACTGTTCACGCCGCCGTCGCTGAGGGGGACTATTAATATACCAGGCTGGGGTGGTGGCGGCTGGTGGACCGGCGCCGCATTCGACCCCGATAGTGGGCTTTTCTACATACCTAGCGCCACAATACCGATTGTCGTCCAGCTGCAAGAAGCAGATCCTGAAAAATCAAATCTGCGCTACGTTCGTGGCGGAGCAATGAATGTTGGCGGTCCGCAGGGCCTTCCGCTTACAAAACCACCCTATGGCCGTATTGTCGCTACAAACCTTAATAGCGGTGAGCAAGAATGGATGATCCCGCATGGCGAGGGTATTCGGCAAAAGATTATAGACATGGGTATTTTGGATCCCGGGCCGGTCGGTGGCCCCAGCAGGACTGGTCCACTCCTCACGAAAACGCTGCTTTTTGTGGCGCAAGTGGATAACGGCCGCAACCTCCTGCGCGCGTTCGATAAAGCGACGGGGGCGGTAGTTCATGAGATTGAACTCCCTTTGCCGCCGCAAGGGTCGCCGATGACCTACGCGGTCAAGGGTCAGCAATACTTGTCTATCGCCATAGGTGGCGGGCCAGACAGTAGATTATTCACCCTCTCGCTGCCTGAGTAAGAGAGAAGCCGTGGTTTTAGCTAAAGTGGTTGAATTGAGTGGCTTATACTCTCGCTCCAGAAGGCGAGAGCATGTTAAACTTTCCGCTGGTATCTCTTGTCGGTCCCCGCGCAATGATAAGTTATAAACCCCGCCAGGCCCGGAAGGGAGCAACGGTAGTAGCGGATTCATGTGCCGTGGTGTGGCTGGCGAGAGGTGCCTCTGAATACTCTTGCTGTAAAGCTAAGCAAACTCAACGTCAGATGGAAGTCGCTCCGTGAGCTATCAAGTTCTTGCTCGTAAGTATCGACCCGCTGTGTTCGCTGAGGTCGCAGGACAATCCCATGTCCTCAAATCTCTGATCAACGCGCTCGACAATCAACGACTTCATCATGCTTATCTGCTCACCGGAACACGAGGTGTCGGTAAGACTACCTTGGCGCGCATATTGGCTCGCTGCCTAAACTGTGAAGTCGGTGTTAGCTCTGAGCCTTGCGGCGAATGCGATGCCTGTAGAGAGATCGCAGAAGGGCGCTTTATAGATCTTATCGAAGTTGATGCGGCCTCACGCACAAAGGTCGAAGATACGCGTGAATTACTCGAAAACGTACAATACTTGCCAAGCCGCGGGCGCTATAAGGTTTACCTTATCGATGAAGTGCATATGTTATCGCCACACAGCTTCAATGCGTTACTCAAGACGCTTGAAGAGCCTCCCGAACACGTAAAGTTTTTACTTGCCACGACAGATCCTCAAAAGCTACCGATTACTGTTCTTTCGCGCTGTCTCCAATTTAATCTAAAGAATCTCGCACCGGCACTTATTGCCGAATTTGTTGCCGATATTCTGGTTAAAGAAAATGTATCTTCCGAAAGCGACGCCCTATGGCAGATTGCCATGGCTGCTTCAGGCAGCATGCGAGATGCGCTGACTCTAACCGATCAAGCCATCTCTTATTGTGAGGGTAGTGTGCTGACAGCCGGCGTGACCGAAATGCTTGGCGTACCTCCGCAGCATCAGATAACTCGTCTCTTGGAGGCAATGGCCGCTCGTGACGTCAGACTCATTGTCGAGTTGGTTCAGGTCATCGGCGAGCAAACTCCAGATTATCAACATACACTCGATGCGCTTTTATCCATGCTGCATCGCATCGCGCTGGCTCAGATTGCACCCGACGCAGTCGACAACAGCGTAGGAGATCTCGAAAAAGTCGTCGAACTTGCATCGCAATTAACGGCCGAAGACGTACAACTCTATTATCAAATTGGTACCAAAGGCCGCGAGGACCTCAAGCTTGCTGTCGAAATGCGGAGTGCGTTCGAAATGGTCTTGCTGCGTATGCTGGTTTTTTCCCCGAGTTACATAGCACCCAAGCCTGCTATCGCCGCTGTCAAGAGCAGCGATTCTGAGGGTGACGAAAAAAAAAAGTCTTCGCTAGCGAGTAAGCAACAGACTAACCCAGCCTCCGAGGTTCAGGTGTCACCTCGCGAGATTACAAGACACGCAGTCAGTGTCCTTGGACAAGATCAAGAATCTCAGCACGAAGCGGTGGCCTATTCGGCAGAGGGCAACGATCAGCTAACGCCTTCTAACTGGGTCAATGTTTACCCAAAACTCCAGCTAACCGGAATTTCCGCTAACATTATGGCGAACTGCGAGTTAGTGAGAGCAACGGATGGCGCCATTGAGTTTCTCTTAGGCGAGGCACACAGCGCTGTATTTAACGATGACGCACCTGCGAAGGTTGAGCCGGCTTTCGAAAAGTTCCTTGGTAAGAAGGTCGCTATTCGGATCTCAATAGGCACCACGCGTAGCGAGACCCCTGCAGCTCGAAAGATCCGTATTAATCAAGAGCTGCAAGCCAAACGAGTTAGCGATTTTGAAAACGATTCGATGGTTCTCGAACTGCAAAAGAAATTTGGCGGCAAAGTAGTTATCGAAAGCATCGTTGAAAGCAACGTTGAAAGTAGAGCCGAGAGCGCTACTGAAAACGGGCATGGCCACGTTTAACGCCATGCTATCCGGCGCCAGTGCCATTTTTGCCGCCACTAAATTAGGGTATAGAAAGATGACCGATCTCAACGAATTGATGAAGCAAGCGAAACAGATGCAAGAGAAGTTTCAAGCCGCTCAGGAAACTGCAGCGAAGGCGGTGGTCGAAGGCGTCGCTGGCGCGGGACTCGTCCGCGTCGAAATGACTGGCAGGTATCAAGTCAATAGCGTAACAATTGATGAGACACTTCTGTCAGAAGAAATTAGTGTGATCGAGGATCTGCTCGCCGCTGCTGTAAATTCTGCCGTAGCGAAAGTTGCCGAAGCGAGCAAAGGCTCGCTAAGTGATCTGGCGGGTGGAATCACTTTGCCCGACGGCTTCAAAATGCCTTTCTAGCAAAGAATAGCGCCTGTGAATGCGGATACTTGTTTTCGTGTTGCTCCACACACAAGTAGTAACGAGTTTGGCAACTAATGATTAGGAATACGCGGTGAACCTCAGCCCACTTATCGATGAATTAATTGATGCGTTTCGCTGCTTGCCCGGAGTCGGACCAAAATCTGCTCAGCGAATGGCCTTGCAACTTCTCGACAGAAATCGAGTCGGCGGCGCGCGTTTAGCGAGTGCGCTGACGGCCGCGCTCGATGTTGTTGGAAATTGTGCCGAGTGTCGGACGCTTACCGAAGAGACTGTCTGCAGGCTTTGCGCAAGCGATAAACGTGATCAGTCGCTCTGCTGTGTCGTTGAATCCCCTGGAGACGTATTCGCAATTGAGCAAGCGGGTAGTTACAACGGGCGCTACTTTGTCTTGATGGGGCATTTGTCCCCGATCGACGGTATTGGTCCCGAACAGCTCGGGCTAGAACAGCTTTTTTCGACGGTTGAGTCCGGCATAATAAAAGAACTAATTATCGCTTGTAACCCCACTGTTGAAGGTGACGCCACCGCGTATTTTATTGCAGAGAGCCTAAAGGCGCAGAAAATACGTGTTTCTCGAATAGCACATGGCGTCCCTGTTGGCGGCGAATTAGAGTATGTCGACGGCGGCACTCTTACGCATGCTTTTGCTGGTCGCAAAACTCTTTCGGATGGATTTTATGGGTGAAGTGCGCGAATACACTGAGTCGCCTCAAATGGTTTATGTCGCTGATTCACACTCGTTAGCGGCACTGTGCGAGAGCTGGTCTCAGCTAGACGCGCTCGCTGTCGATACCGAGTTCATGAGGACAAACACGTTCTACGCGAAGTTGGGCCTTTTACAGATCGGCGATGGACATTGTAGTTATCTGCTAGACCCCTTAGAGATCGACGATTGGGCGCCGTTCGAGGCGCTGTGCCGTGCAGGGATCGTAGAATTTATATTCCATTCTTGCAGTGAAGACCTCAGTGTATTCCTGTCGCATTTCGGTTTCGTTCCCGAACGACTTTTCGATACACAGCTTGCCGCTTCGTTCCTTGGTTTAGGGCCAAGCCTTAGCTACGCAGCGCTTGTCTTGCTGCGTTTGGATGCGGTTATTGAGAAAGATGTGACCCGATCGGATTGGTTGCAACGCCCTCTGACCGACGCACAGCTGCGCTATGCCGCGATCGATGTCGTACACCTCATTGATTTGAGAAACCAGCTTCTTAGCGAGCTTCGCGAACGAAACATGTCCGACTGGTTTGCTACCGAGTGTCAAAATCTAATCCAGACAGCGCTTAACAATGAGGCTGAATCTAGTTGGTCAACGCTCTATCAATCGCTAAGCAATGCATGGCGCCTCAGCTCTGATGGGCTGGTGCTGCTCAGAGAGCTAAGTGTCTGGCGTGAGAAAGAGGCGCGGCGTCGTGACAAACCCAAAAGCTGGATCTTAAAAGACAATGATTTGGTGGAGATCGCCGGGGCACTGTCGGGTGCCAATACCTCGGGGGAACGAGTCTCCAGTGCGCGTTTATTAATAGACAAGGGAAGTTTGAGCCGAGTAGAGGCCTCTGTTGTAAAGCGTTACGGATCAGTGTTTGCCGAGTTGGCCGATGGCTGTGATTACACGGCGAAGATAGATAACGCTGAGTTATCGGCACCCCTAACGCCCGACATGCGCAAGCGGCTTAAACGATTACAAGCGGCCGTCGCGTCTGCTGCCGAGGCCCACGGCCTTGCGCCCGAAGTATTAGCCCGCAAGCGGCAACTGCTCGCCTATATGCATCTGATGGAAACTGAGCCTGAGAAGGGCGCGTGGCCATCCGAGTTGTCACTGTGGAAAAAGGAACTTTTGCAAGCTGGTTTCGAAGGCGTACTTGATTCATGAAAGACGCTAAGTCAGCCGCAATAGAGTTTTGGCATAAACCCCTTGGAGAACTTAGTGAGACGGAGTGGGAACGTCTTTGCGACGGCTGCGGGCGTTGCTGCTTAAAAAAGCTAATGGATGATGAAACCGAAGAGATTGTCCATACGCGCGTTGTCTGCAAACACCATGATCAGGATACCGGGGGCTGTGGCTGCTATCAAACCAGGACCGACTTGGTGCCTGACTGCCTCGATGTTAAGGCAATGGATATCGCCTCTGCAACATGGATGCCCGCAACCTGTGCCTATCGTCTGCGTCATGAGGGCAAGCCTCTATTCGATTGGCATCCACTATTAACAGGGTCGCGCGATGCGATGATAAGCGCAGGGATTTCGCTATCTGGTTGGGCAATTAGTGAAGAATATGTCCACCCTGACGGCTATGACGAGCATATCGTCCGCTGGGTGGAGTAGAGAGCAGGCCAAGCTAAAGACACTGGCGCGGACGTGAAAAGAAGGGACAAGGGAGGATAGATGGCAAATTACGGATTATTTTGGCTTGTGTACCTGCTCGCGTCGTCGCTATTCATTGCTATTATTTGGCATCTCATTGTCTTCAGACGCGCTGTTTTGCTGACCTATAGCATAAGAGCCATAGCTATTGCGATGCTTGCTACGCCATGGCCGAGTCACGTTGATGGCCCTCATCTCGCCCCTGCACTGATGGTACTCGCGCTCGATGCCATCACACTCGGCTCAGACGCTGCGTTACGCGCGTTCGTACCACTTTTCTTGAGCGTAGTGCTTGGTCTCGTCGTGGCAGCTATTGTGTGGCTACGCGAGAGGAAGCGGCGAGGCTTTGCTGCGAAATAACGCAGCCGATGGCCAGAGGCCGAACAACCTAGACTCAAGCGCCTAGTCTGGGTCATTAGTTCACGCGTACTGTATTTAGTGGCTCAGCCATTTTACAATGGCGTTTTACGGTCGTTCAGGCCGAGATTTCCTTTTGAACAGCAGAGTAGAAGAGAGATACGCGAATGAATTTTACAGGTACAGACAAATACGTCGCGACAGACGAATTACAGTTAGCAGTCAATGCGGCAATTGCGCTCGAAAAACCACTACTCATCAAAGGTGAGCCTGGTACTGGCAAAACAATGTTAGCAGAGCAGATTTCAGAAGCGCTAGGCATGCCCCTTATCCAATGGCATGTAAAGTCAACAACAAAAGCGCAGCAAGGGCTCTATGAATACGACGCTGTATCTCGATTACGCGATTCTCAACTCGGTGATGAGAAGGTCAAAGACATCTCTAATTACATCGTAAAGGGTAAAATGTGGGAAGCGTTCGAGGCAGAACAGCAATCAGTTCTCTTAATCGACGAGATCGACAAAGCTGATATCGAATTCCCAAATGACCTGTTACTTGAGCTCGATAAAATGGAGTTTTTCGTTTACGAAACTCAAAAGCTCGTGAAGGCAACCACAAGACCGATAGTAATTATAACCAGTAATAATGAAAAAGAACTTCCCGATGCCTTTCTGCGCCGATGCTTTTTCCACTATATCGAGTTTCCAAACTCACAGACAATGGAAAAAATCGTCGATGTTCACTATCCAGAAATAAAGAAAGACCTTGTGCGACAAGCGATGGATGTTTTCTTTGATGTGCGCAAGATTCCTGGCCTGAAGAAAAAGCCGTCCACGTCTGAGCTGATCGATTGGCTCAAGTTGCTGATGGCCGATGATATTCCAGAAGATATTTTGAAGAACCGGGATGCGAAGAATTCGATACCACCTCTTTACGGAGCACTCTTGAAGAACGAGCAAGATGTTCACCTCCTTGAGAAACTCGCGTTTATGCATCGAGCCAAAAGCTAATGCTTATCGACTTCTTTATGATGCTTCGCAAGGAGCGCCTGCCGGTCTCATTCACCGAGCTGTTCACGTTACTCGAGTGTCTCAAACGGAATATCATTTTCGGCAATATCGATGACTTTTATCTTCTTTCGCGCATGTGTTTTGTGAAAGACGAGAAAAACTTCGATAAGTTTGATCGCGCATTCTCTAAATATTTTGAAAAAATCGAAGCGCTTGACGACCTGACTATGGCTGAAATTCCGAGCGAGTGGCTGCGCAAAGAACTCGAATCGATGCTCAGCGATGAAGAAAAGGCGAAAATCGAAGCGCTGGGTGGACTCGAGAAATTAATGGAGGAGTTTAAGAAGCGCCTTCAGGAGCAAGAAAAACGCCATCAGGGCGGCAATAAGTGGATCGGAACCGGCGGTACTTCCCCCTTTGGTGCTAACGGATATAACCCCGAAGGAATCAGAGTCGGTCAGGACGGCGGCCGTAATTCGCGCGCAGTGAAGGTGTGGGATAAACGCAATTATCGAGACTTAGACGATTCGGTAGAGATTGGCACTCGTAATATAAAGATGGCGCTCAGGCGGCTGCGCAAATTTGCGCGAACCGGTGCAGCTGAAGAGTTAGATATCTCGGACACAATCGCTTCCACGGCCAAAAATGCCGGCATGCTAGATATTAAAATGGTTCCCGAGCGACATAATTCTGTCAAAGTCCTCATATTTTTCGATGTCGGCGGTTCTATGGATCCCCATGTGAAACTCTGTGAGGAGCTTTTTTCTGCGGCGAGGACTGAATTCAAGCATCTTAAATATTACTATTTTCATAACTTCGTTTATGAGTCCGTATGGACTAAGAGTCATCGACGTCATGCTGAGACCACCTCGACTTTCGACATAATCAACAAATTTACAAAAGACTATAAAGTTATTTTTGTAGGCGACGCCACCATGGCGCCCTATGAGATTACACACGTTGGCGGCAGCATAGAGCATTATAATGAGGAAGCAGGGGCGACTTGGTTTAAGAGATTGAGTGGACATTTTGAGCATTTAGTCTGGATTAACCCAACGCCGAAAGAATATTGGGAGCACAGTTATTCGATCGAAGTAGCTAAAGAGCTTACCGAAAACAAAATGTACCCGCTTTCTGTGAAAGGCTTAGAAGAAGCGATGAAGCTTCTCACGAAGTAGTAAGACAACCGTTGATGCCCAGTGGAGGGCTTGTGCTAGAGAAGCTCACAGACCAATTAGACCCTCAGCAATTTCAGTCGTTACCTGAACTCATAGACTATTGCCTGTCGACTCATGCCGAACTCCCCGGCTTTAGCTGCTTCGGTAAAACGATGAAGTTTGCCGAGGTCGATGAATTGAGTCAGCGCTTTGCGAATTTCCTACAGAATCAAACGGATTTACAGCCAGGCGATCGTATAGCTATTCAGCTACCCAACGTTCTCCAGTTCCCGATTGCACTCTATGGTGCGTTGCGCGCGGGACTTATCGTGGTCAGTACTAATCCGCTTTACACGGAACAGGAACTTGAACATCAATTCAACGACTCAGGTGCCGTTGCGGTAGTTACACTAGAATCATTTGCATCAAAAATTGAGGCAGTGTTCGCGCGCACACAGCTCAGGACAGTGATCATTTCTTCGTTAGGCGATCTCCAGTCGGCCCCGAAGAAATTCTTACTCAATGCTGCGGCAAAATACGTGAAAAAAATGGTGGCAAGCTACTCCTTACCAAGCGCCGTTCGTTTTATCGATACGCTAAAGCCAACAGAGAGTGCGTTTGTTGCACCGGTGTTCGATCGTCATGATACCGCTGTTCTTCTGTACACCGGAGGCACCACCGGCGTGGCAAAGGGGGCGATGATTACTCACGCAAACCTTATTGCGAACCTAATGCAATTTCGCTCGCGGTCGGTTCTGGCTATGGATGATTGTGTCGAAAGCGTCGCAGCTCCTCTTCCTCTCTACCACAGCTACGCGTTTTTGATGCACTGTTTTGCTATGCCCTACGCGGGCAATCACAGCGTTCTCATAACGAATCCGCGAGACATTCCTAGCCTGATAAAAGCGCTCGCACGCTATAAAGTTAGCGGTTTTGTAGGGATTAATACACTCTACTTAGCGATCATGCGGGATCCTAGTTTCGCCAAGTTGGACAAAAAATACCTTAAATTCTGCGGTGCCGGTGGTATGGCGATGAGTTCATCGGTCGCGGAGGAATGGCTCGAACGAACTGGCTGCGAGATTATGGAAGGCTACGGACTTACCGAGTGCTCGCCTGCGGTGACAGTCAATGTCCCTGGCAAGGTGATCGCCGGTACTGTTGGATTCGCGGTGCCTGATACCGAATTATGCACAGCGAACGAAGCAGGAGAGATCCTGTCCGCCGGTGAGCGCGGTGAACTTTGGATAAAAGGCCCGCAAGTGATGAAGGGTTATTGGGGGCAAGAGCAAGCGACGAAAGACGCGATAACACCTGAGGGCTGGTTCAAAAGCGGCGACTACGCTGAAATCGATTCGGATGAATATGTACGGATAGTTGATAGGAAGAAGGACATGATTCTTGTCTCTGGCTTTAATGTCTTTCCCAATGAAATCGAAGACTGGGTTGACAGGCATCCGCGCGTGCTAGAAAGCGCGGCTATTGGGATTCCTAACGAGCGTACGGGCGAGGTAGTTAAACTTTTTGTAGTCGCACACGGTGAGCAACCGAGTGTTGATGACATTATCGCTCACTGCCGTGAGGGCTTAACCACCTATAAAGTACCCAAAGAAGTCGTCTTCGTTAACGATCTACCGAAGTCGATAATAGGCAAAATCTTGCGCCGAGAATTACACTAAGGGGTTAACACGATTGAACCGCAAGGGCTCCGCTTCGACCACAGCTAAATCCGCGCCTCGGGTAGGGGCATCAGATCAAAAGAGAATAAACGAGGTAAATCAAGAAAACTCAGTGCCGAAAGCAGTGGGGCTATTACTTAATACTCTTGAAAAAGCACTGGCCCGTGTGCAGTCAGCCGATTCGTTCCGGTTGCGGCAACGAGTGTCAAAGTTTACGTCGACCCTCAGCGAACTGTCGCGCGACACGCTAGTCACTAGTGAGAGAATGCGCGCTTTCGAACAGCTGCAAGCTGAGCTTAGGAAATCCGAAAGCAAGTGTGAGTTGCGCGCTCAGCTAATTCCAGAAACCCAGTCGTATCCGCCTCAACTCCCTGTCAGCGCCAAGGCTGGGGAGATTGCCGAGCTTATTCGATCTAACCAAGTAGTCGTTGTCGCTGGTGATACAGGGTCTGGCAAGACTACACAGCTGCCTAAAATCTGCTTGGAGGCGGGCTTAGGGCGTCGGGGTATGATTGGGCATACCCAACCGCGGCGGCTTGCCGCATTATCAGTAGCGACAAGGATCGCCGAAGAGCTCGGCGAGAGTGCAGGGCGGGGTGTGGGCTCGCAGATTCGTTTCGATGATAGGACTGGACCCAATACCTTTTTAAAACTAATGACCGACGGGATTCTCTTAGCTGAGATTCAGGCGGACCGATTTCTTAGTAAGTATGAAGTAATTATTATTGATGAGGCTCACGAACGCTCTCTCAATATCGATTTCCTCCTTGGCTTTTTGCGCGATCTTATTCGCAAGAGGTCAGACCTTAAGCTGATCATCACTTCGGCGACGATCGATGTTGAGAAATTCTCAAGCCATTTCGGTAACGCCCCTGTCGTTTCGGTTGAGGGTAGAACCTTTCCAGTCGAAGTCCGGTATAAACCCCTTGCAGATCCTGGTGAGGGCGCGCGCTCCGAAGATGCACAGACCGAAGCCATCACCACGGCCGTGCGCGAAATATTGCAGCACGACAGAAGTAACAATCAAAGTAGCGGCGACATCCTCGTCTTTCTCCCGAGTGAAAGAGAGATTCGCGACACCGCAACAAGCTTGCGCAAAGCGAAATTAGGCGATATCGACGTATTACCACTTTACGGCCGGTTGCAACACGCGGAACAAGCGAGAATTTTTTCGACCCACCAGACGCGCCGCGTAGTGCTGGCCACTAATGTTGCTGAAACCTCAATCACTGTGCCAGGGATCAACTATGTCGTTGATACGGGCACTGCACGTATAAGCCGTTATAGTCTTCAGAGCAAGGTGCAGAGACTTCCTATAGAGGCTATTTCACAGGCTAGCGCGAATCAGCGCAAAGGGCGTTGCGGGCGCGTGGCAGACGGTATTTGTATTCGTCTATATTCGGAGCAAGACTTTGAATCTCGGCCGCTTTACACAGACCCCGAAATTCAGCGCACTAATCTTGCTGCCGTTATTCTTCGAATGCTGCATCTCAAATTGGGCGATGTGGAAGATTTCCCCTTTATCGAGATGCCGGAATCAAAAGCGATCAACGAGGGTCATAAGCTTCTGCTTGAGCTCAATGCGATTACAGCGAGCAAAAATCTGACTTCGATCGGCCGGCAAATGGCGGTTCTCCCGATCGACCCTCGCTATTCAAGAATGCTGTTAGAGGCGCATAAACTAGGCTGCTTGAGGGAAGTTTTAATCATTGTAAGCGGTCTAAGTATTCAAGATCCGCGTGAAAGCAATAGTGAGAACAGGCAAGCGGCTAACGAGAGGCAGGCTGAATACAAACACCCAGATTCGGACTTTATGTCGCTGGTTACTCTCTGGGACACCTATGAAAAGTTAAGGCAGGACTCGCCGCAAGCAGCGCTTCGCAAATACTGTAAAAAACAATTCCTGTCATTTATGAGAATGCGAGAGTGGCGAGAGGTTCACCGACAACTGTTATTGGCAAGCCAAGGGCTAGGCTTTCGTGTGAGCATCGATGATTCAGATTATGCGAGTGTGCATAAAAGTCTCATCGCGGGATCACTTAACCAAGTCGCGCGCAAGTCCGACGATCGAAGTTTCGTTGGCACGCGCAATAAGAAGTTTTCACTGTTCGGCGCGTCAGTACTCGCAAGGTCCAATACGAAATGGATTATGACAGGGGAGCAGATAGAAACCTCGCAAGTCTTTGCGACGCAAGCAGCTAAGATTCAGCCTGAGTGGGTTGAAGAGGTTGCGATGCATCTCGTCAAGCGTGAGTCGTTCGATCCTCACTGGAGCAGCAAACGACAAGAGGTCATGGCATATGAGAAGGTTCATTTATTCGGCCTCACACTGGTTGAGCGAGCGCTGGTACGTTATGCCCCAGTCGATTCGGTCGCCGCACGGGCAATTTTTATAAGGCATGGGCTTGTTGGGCAGCAGGTATCGAGCGAACTTGGTTTTGTTAGACATAATTTGTCGCTCCTAGAGCGACTGGAGAAACTCGAAGATAAACTCCGGCGCCCTGACATACTCGCGAGCGAATCACAACAAGTCGACTTTTTCGAACGAATAATACCTAGCGAGGTGAATTCACTTAAGACATTGAAGAGCTGGCTAGCCTCGATAGACGATCGCAAGGGTGTGTGCCTCCAGCTCAGTGAGAAAGACCTTCTAGCAGACAATGGAGATGGATTCAGCTTCGCTGACTTCCCAGATGCGGCGGCGATACAGAGTAACACTCTTAAAATCGACTATGTTTTTGAACCTGGTAAGGAGCTAGACGGAGCGACTATCGATGTGCCCAAAGCCCTGCTAGCCCAGCTGACTGCCGCGGATATCGATTGGGCAGTACCCGGCATTATTCGTGAAAAATGTGTTGCTCTGATCAAAGGTCTTCCCAAAGCGCAAAGGAAAAACTTTATTCCCGTTAACGCGTTCGTTGACCAGCTAGTCCCTTACCTTATGGGAGGTTCCGTCGATTTGCTCGATTCCTTAACTGACGCGATTTATGAGCTTCGGAGGATCAGAATCGAGCGGATTCAGCTTGAAGCGATTGAGCTGCGTGCTCACTTAAAGATAAAAGTCAGAGTGGTCGATAACAACGGCGCGCAGCTCGCGATCGATAGCTCGCTGCGTGTGCTGCAAGAGAGATTTTGTAAAGATGAGGTGAGCGGGGCAAAGACACCGGCGACTAAACAGGCTATTGGTCATCCGATAGAAACCTCGGGCCTGGTTGTAATGCCCGAAAAAGCACTGCCTCAAAGTCTTGAAGTTGGAGAGGGCAATATCCGACTAATCAGATTCCCAAGTCTCGTGGATGCAGGATCTAGTGTATCAGTGTGCCTTTTTGCTGATGAACACCAAGCTGGTTTAGCGCACTTGCGAGGAGTGGTGAAGCTGGTCATGCTCAACAGCCTGCAACAACGCAATATGCTGCGCAAACAGTTCGACCGCTTCGTCAAACAGAATGCGCTTAAGCTGCCCGTAGGGTCTGCAGATTTCGCCGAACAGTGTGTCGAAGCATGTTACGTGGAAGCACTTGGAAGTGTGAAAACGGTACGAAGCCGTGAGACCTTTGAACGGGCGTTAAATGTGGCCAAATCACAGGTGGTCGGTATTGGCGATCGCTTGGTTACGCTCCTCGAGCGGATAATAGTGATTCGGCTCACACTCAAAAAGCGCCTGTCGGCGTTATCCTCTGCACCTGGCTATCTTACGTCTGATGTGGCGAGCCAACTTGAGCGATTGTTTGGGCCCAACTTTGTGGCTGAAAGCGGTGTCGAGAGACTTAGGGATTACCCGAGGTACTTGGATGCGATTGAGCTTCGCTTGGGTAAAGCCCCATTTATGGGTCCCAAAGACAAAATCGATTCAGAACTACTGGCTGGCTACTGGCAAAAATTAGAGACGTTTAAGAGCGCACCTCAAACCAGTGGGGCAGAGGGCAATACGACTAAGTCTGAAGAGCTTAGATGGATGTTAGAGGAATATCGCGTCTCGGCGTTTGCGCAAAGCCTCAAAACTAAGATGCCGGTTTCGCCGGCGCGGATAGAAAAGGCCTTAGAGAGATTGAAAGCGAACTCGAGGGGGCAATAGTTACTGACAACTGAGCTGCAGAGCGAAGGGATGTGCATGTTGGTTCGAAAGGTGTTCGTAAAACTGCGTAGACGGCGTCAGCTTAGATCTACCGTAACGACGCTGTTAGTCTGCGCCGCGGCGTTATTGGTTTCCTGTTCGTCGATCGCGGCTTCCCACACAAACGATCCTTGGCGAGAGGCAAATGGCTATGTATTTAAGTGGAATGATTATTTCGACCAGCTCGTCGTAAGACCGACTGCTTTCGCGTATACGACTTTCTTGCCGCGGGTTGCGAGGCAGGGGATCGGCAATTTTTTCAGTAATGTCGATGATATTAATGTTCTTGCAAACGATATATTGCAGCTAAAATTGTCTGCAGCTGCAGGCGATGGCAGCCGGTTGCTCCTCAATAGCACTATTGGTCTAGGTGGTTTTCTCGATGTTGCCAGCAGCCTTGGTCTACGTAAAAATGAGGAAGATTTTGGCCAAACCCTAGCTACTTGGGGCGTTGGTTCTGGCCCCTATGTAATGCTGCCGGTATTCGGCGCGAGCACGGTGCGCGACTCGTTCGGATTAATTATCGACACTGTGTTTAATCCGCTTCAGCGTGTCGAAGATCCTTCGCTGCGTCTCGGCTTATTTTTACTAGACGAAACTGATTCTAGGTCAGGTGTTCTAGCGCTTGATGAATTAATTACCGGAGATCGTTATCTTTTTATTAGAGAAGCCTATTTGCAGCGCAGAGAATATCTCAATAACGACGGCGTGCTTGATGACCCGTTTGGCGAATTTTAGCGCCTAGACACCGTCTCTTGCGGCGATCTTCATACGTATAAAATCACTGTGAGAGACATAAATTAATTCGCTCACTCTTCGAATTACACCATCTTCATACCGATCTACTTCACCATCGGCAAATGCGATCCGCCACATATTTTTTATGAGCGATAGTTTCGCATCGACAGAAAACTGAGTATTTACCTGCGCCGTAAACTCATAGAGCGACGTCGACTCCTCGGCTTTTTCGTGCGCTAAAGCGCGTAATTCATCGGCCGCTTCCTCGTCGAGTCCAAGTGTTTTAACAAGAATCGCAATAAACTCCTGCTCTTCTCGGGCGTCGAGCCGATGATCGCTGTTCATCACCTCCACCATTAAGGTCGCAGTGATTAAGTTTTCGGATAGCGCATCTAGTTGTCCTGAGTCGGCAGATTCACCAAGCGAACTCTGAAACATTGCCTTTAACTTTGCTAACATAATTCGATGATTCCCAAGTCTTCAATTTCTTTGTCTTGCTCATGTTTGGCGACAATGTCCATCGCTTGCTCTAACACGTCTACGCCCGAGGTCGGCTTATAGGCATTCTGGCTCAGATGTCTGCGAAAGGCTTTGCCGCCATAAACTCCTTTAAAGAGCCCTAGTAAATGTCGCGTAATGTGCTGAAGCGGAGTCCCGATTGCCAATTGCTGCTCCACATAAGGCAGGTAGTTTATGAGTGCCTGACTGCGAGTAAGCGTGTTCGGGTTAGCACCAAAAAACAGTTCATCTACCTGAGCCAAAATGAACGGATTTTGATACGCCTCCCGGCCCAGCATAACCCCATCAACATGATTTAGCTGCTCTATCGCCGTCGATAAGTCTGTAATTCCGCCATTGATAATAATAGTCAGCCTATCGAAACTCTTTTTTAGGCGATAGACACGGTCGTAATCTAGCGGGGGTATTTCTCGATTTTGTTTTGGGCTGAGCCCAGACAGTATTGCCTTACGTGCATGCACAACAAACAACTCACAGCCTGCGTCTGCAACAACGCCGACAAAGTTTTGCAATGCAGCCTCGCTATCTTGATTGTCGATGCCTATTCTGCATTTAACGGTTACCGGCACATCAACACACTGTCGCATCGCGTCTATACACTGGGCGACGAGTTCAGGTTCTGCCATTAAACAGGCGCCGAATGAACCGGACTGTACGCGCTCGCTTGGGCATCCAACATTGAGGTTGATCTCGCAGAAACCAGCGTCTTCGCCTAATTTTGCGGCGAGTTGTAACTGCTTCGGATCAGAGCCGCCTAGCTGAAGGGCGACCGGGTATTCTTCTGGGCTGTGCGCTAATAAGTTACGGCGATCGCCATATTCTAAAGCCGCACTCGTAACCATCTCTGTATAGAGCAGGGCGTTCTGGCTCAGTTCTCGAAGGAATCGGCGGTCATGGCGATCGGTCCAATCCATCATTGGCGCCACACAGAACCGATGGGCGTCTACATGGGATAGCTCGTTTCGCTGTGTGTCGATCGCTAAAGTGCTCAATAGATTCTCGCAAGTTACGTTGTAGCGGATGTCGGCGGTGTATTAAATCAGAGACGACTTTCATGTCAAGGTGGGTAAACCCTTTGCGTGAGTCTCTGCACGGCTTCGAGTATAATCGCGTTTTTTACGCCTTCTTCATTTTCGCTGATAGAGACAACGAATGACTCAAGTACGCACTCGCATAGCGCCTTCACCTACTGGTGACCCCCACGTAGGCACCGCCTATATAGCCTTATTTAACAGGTGTTTTGCGCGTCAACACGGCGGCACGTTTATTTTGAGGATCGAAGACACTGATCAGGTCAGGTCTACGGCTCAGTCCGAGCATGATATTTTGGCCTCACTCCAATGGCTCGGGTTAGAGTGGGATGAAGGGCCTGGGATAGGTGGCGATTTCGGCCCCTATCGTCAAAGCGAGCGCAGCGACATATACGTCGAGCACATAAAAACCCTTTTAGATTCGGGTCACGCATTTCACTGTTTTTGTACTGCAGAACGGTTGGATGAAGTGAGAAAAGAGCAAATGGCTGCGAAGCAGCAGCCCGGGTACGATGGGCACTGTGCGCATCTTTCGAAAGCTGATGTAGAAGCCAAGCTTGCCGCGAAGCAAGACTACGTCATTCGGATGCGTGTACCAGAGTCAGGCAATTGTGAGTTCAACGATATGTTGCGTGGCGAAGTGTCGATCGCTTGGTCGCAGATTGATATGCAAGTGCTCATGAAATCCGATGGCCTGCCTACTTATCATTTCGCCAATGTTGTGGATGATCACTTGATGGAAATCAGCCATGTAGTGCGCGGCGAAGAGTGGATTAATTCAGTGCCTAAGCACGTGTTGCTGTATCAATATTTCAACTGGACGCCGCCTGTCTTTTGTCATATGCCACTCCTGCGCAACCCAGATAAGAGTAAGTTGAGCAAACGGAAAAATCCTACATCGATTAATTACTATCGCGACATGGGTTACCTGCCGGAGGCGTTACTCAATTACTTGGGCATGATGGGTTGGACTATGCCCAACGGTGACGAGGTGTTTACTCTTGCAGCAATGGAGGCGGCATTCGACATCAGCAGAGTGAGTTTAGGCGGTCCGGTATTCGATACAGAAAAGCTCGATTGGCTCAACGGGAAATATTTACGAGAGTCGGGCAGCGATGCAGACTTTCAGGCGCGACTGTTGGCGTGGGCTCAAAATTCAGGTCGCCTTGAGCCTATTATACCGCTGTTGCGACAACGAGTTGAGAAGCTCAGCGATGTTGCACCGCTTATTAGTTACTTTTTTAGTGGCCCTGTGAGTATTACTCCCGAGTCATTTTCGCATTGCAAGTTAGCGCCAGTGGATGCTTGCAGAGCATTGCAGTTTGCGCTGTGGAAACTCGAAGCACTGGGGACATGGAATCGTGACGAGGTTGAGTCTGCACTCATGAAACTAGCTGAGGTATTGGATATCAAAGTGCGTGATTTCTTAGCGCCACTTTTCGTTGCTATTAGCGGCCAGCCAGTGTCACTTTCGGTTATCGATTCGATCGCAGTGATTGGACTCGATCTTTCGCGCGCCAGATTGCGTATTGCCATCGAAACCTTGGGTGGAATATCGAAGAAACAAGCTAAAAATTTAGAGAAAGAGTTTGCTCAGCTCGGCCAGTAGAGCGTTTGCAGGTGCAGATAGGCAAAACACAAGGCAAGAGGGTGTTGCAGATTGACACGCAGAGTTGATCTGCATAGAATGCCCGCTCCTCAGATCCGACTTCGGATTGACTGATTTATCGGGGCCTTAGCTCAGCTGGGAGAGCGCAACACTGGCAGTGTTGAGGTCAGCGGTTCGATCCCGCTAGGCTCCACCAAATCACCTTTTTAGAAAATGCCCCAAGCGCTTTTGACGCTTGGGGATGAAGAGTATTACACGTCCCGTGATGTGTAGCCTTTGTAAAGCTGGCGTGGCCGACCAATCTTATACGGATGGCTGAGCATTTCGTCCCAATGCGCAATCCACCCCGGCGTGCGGCCTGTGGCGAATATCACAGTGAACAAGCTCGTAGGGATACCTATTGCTTTCAAGATAATGCCCGAGTAGAAGTCGACGTTTGGATAAAGCTTCTTGCTAATGAAGTAGTCGTCTTCCAAGGCAATCTTCTCTAATTTTCGCGCGATGCGGAAAAGTGGATCGTCTTCTACACCAAGCTCCTCAAGAACTTCGTCGCATATTTTGCGCATTACAGTCGCGCGGGGGTCGAAGTTCTTGTAGACCCGATGGCCGAACCCCATAAGCCTGAAGGGATCCTCCTTGTCCTTTGCCTTGGCAATATAGTCTTCGATGTTTGACTCATCGCCAATCTCGTAGAGCATTTCGAGGACAGCTTCGTTCGCACCGCCGTGTGAAGGCCCCCAGAGCGCTGCTATGCCCGAAGCGATGCAAGCATAGGGGTTCGCGCCGCTCGAACCTGCAAGGCGCACAGTCGACGTCGACGCGTTCTGCTCATGATCAGCATGCAAGAGGAAGATAGTGTCCATCGCTTTCGCCAGCGTCGGGCTCACATTGGGAGCCTCACACGGGGTGCCAAACATCATGTGAAGGAAGTTTTCAGCAAAGCCCATATTGTTTTGCGGGTACATAAACGGCTGCCCGACACTATGCTTGTAGCACATCGCAGCGAGTGTAGGCATTTTCGCTATAAGACGATGAGCGGCCAGTTTGCGATGAGCAGGGTCGTCAATGTCTAAATCGTCGTGATAGAACGCCGATAGGGCGCCGACGACGCCTACTAGCATTGCCATTGGGTGGGCATTTTTTGGGAAGCCCTTAAAGAACTGATGAATATGCTCATCGACCATCGTGTGATAGCGAATAGTCTTCTCAAACGCAGTCTTTTCCTCGGCGCTCGGTAATTCTCCGTTAAGCAACAAAAAGCAGGTCTCGAGAAAAGTCGCCTTGTCAGCGAGTTGTTCTATTGGATAGCCGCGATGGAGGAGTACTCCCTTGCCGCCGTCGATGAAGGTAATCTCCGATTCACACGATGCTGTGGAGACAAAACCAGGGTCGTAGGTAAAGACGCCTTCGCTAACTAATCCGCGCACATCTAGTACATCCGGCCCAGTAGTTCCTTCGTATATCGGCAGCTCGATTACCTTATCGATTCCGTCGATCTGCAGCTTCGCGGTTTTTGCGCTCATGGCGTACTCCTGATGAGATTGTATTCTTTTGGAAAAACAGGGGCTTAGATAGGGTTCATCGCCACTGATTTGGTATTCTAGAGTGTCGCTGCGCTTAGGCGCAGGGAGCGCAATACTAGGGAATTAGTCCTTGTTTTGTCAAATATTTAGCGATTACAGAACAGCGGACAGTGGCCGATCTAAGGTTTGGTAACAATTAGACGCAGCGGCCGCGCAAGTAAACGATTGCGCGGCTTGCGGCGTATTGGTACGTGCAACCAAGCAGGTGTCGGGGCATTACGACAATACCTTGTCGGTATTGAGTTCAGAGAGCCGAGTTCTATTGTATTGATGGACGCTCGCTAATATACTTTCCGCCGTTTGCGAAGTTGAAATTGTTAATTAATTCAATCAGTTTGATCGGAGCGACGTACGCAAAGCCGTCAATTGGTAGCAACTGGCGCTAACTAAGCCCGAAAATGCGCTAACCCACTCCATCAAGATCAATTCGAAAGGTTAAACGTGAAAGATACCAGACCAGTAAATATCGATCTCACCACAATCCGATTCCCACTCACCGCGATACTCTCTATCACGCACCGCATCACCGGCGTGATCATTTTCGTTGGCGTGGCGATCTTGCTCTATCTCCTCGGCTTGTCACTTGAGTCCGCGGCGGGCTTCGCTGAAGCTCAACGCTTGTTGACGCTACCCGTCGCTAAATTTGTAGTTTGGGGCATCGTCTCTGGCCTCCTCTACCATATTGTCGCCGGTACTAAACATCTCATTATGGATTGGGGATTTGGTGAAACTTTGGCTGGCGCTGCGATCGGAAGTCGCATAACGCTTGTCCTATCAATCGTCTTAATCGCTACCGCTGGAGTCTGGATATGGTAACTAGTGCAACAAATTTTAGCAGAACAGGCCTGTCTGATTGGCTTGTGCAACGTGTGAGCGCGGTAGTGTTGCTCGCTTATTCTCTCTTTGTATTTGGGGTTTTTATACTCAACCCTGAGCTTAGTTTTGAGCAGTGGTCGGGAATATTTTCAAATAATGCAGTGCGCATTTTTAGCTTAATGTCAGTACTCGCTCTCTGCGGGCATGCCTGGATTGGAATGTGGACTGTTGCCACAGATTACTTAACAACGCTGCAGCTCGGCTCAGCGGCAACGTTCGTACGCCTTGCCTTTCAGCTCGGTTGCGCAATATTGATTACAGTTTACCTCCTTTGGGGTATTCAGATTTTTTGGGGAAGCTAAATGAGCGCTTTACGAACAATTTCTTTTGATGCAGTTATCGTAGGCGGCGGCGGTGCAGGTATGCGCGCTGCACTGCAGTTAGCTCAGTCGGGTTACAAGACAGCCGTTATCTCCAAAGTCTTTCCAACCCGTTCGCACACTGTTTCGGCCCAAGGTGGTATTACCTGCGCAATCGCAAGTGACGATCCTAATGACGATTGGCGCTGGCATATGTATGACACAGTCAAGGGCTCTGACTACATCGGTGATCAAGACGCGATCGAGTATATGTGCAGCGAAGGCCCGCAGACAGTTTTCGAACTCGAGCATATGGGGCTGCCTTTCTCTCGCACCGAAAACGGTCGGATTTATCAGCGCCCGTTTGGTGGCCAGTCCAAAGACTACGGCAATGGTGGCCAAGCTGCACGCACCTGTGCGGCGGCAGATAGAACCGGCCATGCGCTATTGCATACGCTCTACCAAGGAAACATTAAAAACAATACGGTGTTTCTAAACGAATGGTATGCAACTGACATCGTTAAGAATCAAGATGGCGCGGTCGTCGGCGTGATTGCTATTTGTATCGAGACCGGCGAGACGGTGTTAATTCAGTCGAAAGCAACTGTATTTGCAACGGGTGGCGCAGGGCGAATTTACGCATCCACCACTAATGCCCTTATCAATACCGGCGACGGCGTTGGCATGGCACTCCGCGCCGGCTTCCCCGTTCAAGACATGGAAATGTGGCAGTTCCATCCAACCGGTATTTACGGCGCGGGAACTCTTGTAACTGAAGGATGCCGTGGAGAAGGCGGCTACCTAATCAACAAAGATGGCGAGCGCTTCATGGAGCGTTATGCACCAAACGCTAAAGATTTGGCAGGACGCGATGTCGTCGCTCGGTCGATGGTGCTTGAAATATTAGAAGGACGTGGGTGTGGCCCGAAAGGCGACCATGTCATGCTCAAACTCGACCATCTTGGCGAGGACGTGCTCAACGAAAAGCTGCCTGGAATTCTTGAACTGTCGCGGACCTTCGCACATGCGGACCCGGTGAAAGAGCCAATTCCGGTTGTGCCGACTTGTCACTATATGATGGGTGGTATCCCAACCAACGTAAATGGCCAAGCGATAATGCAAGACGGAAATGGCGTCGATGCAATCATTCCAGGGTTATTTGCGGTTGGCGAGGCAGCGTGCGTTTCTGTGCACGGCGCGAATCGTTTAGGCGGCAACAGCTTGCTAGACCTCGTTGTTTTTGGTCGCGCGGCGGGTAAGCACATCGAGCAGGAACTCGCTTCAGGAATCGAGCAACGCGTCGCCAGTGAGTCAGATATTGAAGCGGCGATGTCCCGTTTAAACCGCCTCAACGAAACGACTTCGGGTGAGAGCGTGGCTGAGCTTCGCGCCGAGTTACAAGGAATTATGCAGAACTATTTCGGCGTATTCCGTAAAGGCGAGTTCATGCAAGATGGTATCAGGAAGCTCGAGGTGCTCCGTGAGCGCATCAAAAATGTTCACTTAATCGACAAGAGCAACGCGTTTAATACAGCTCGCATCGAAGCGCTTGAATTAGAAAATCTATTCGAGGTTGCCGAGGCGACAGCGATCTCAGCCGAAGCACGCGATGAAAGCCGTGGCGCACACGCACGAGACGATTTCCGCGAGCGCGATGACGAAAACTGGCTATGTCACTCAATGTATTTCCCAGAAGACAAGCGAGTAGGCAAGCGTGCTGTGAACTTCAAGCCGAAGACTGTTGATACCTTCGAGCCAAAGATCAGAACTTACTAACCGTAGAACTCGGAGCTTGCCTAAACATCGGTTTAGGCAAGGATGTTTAACGCAATTATCAAACTATGTTTGAAGCAAGGTGAATCGTGTTAGTTAGCATTTATCGTTACAACCCAGAAACAGACCTAAAGCCAGTTATGGTTGATATAGAGGTCGACGTGCCTACAGACCGCGACCTCATGGTTCTTGACGTGCTCAACCTAGCCAAAGAGAAAGACACAACGATCGCCTATCGCCGATCATGCCGTGAGGGCGTTTGTGGATCCGATGGCATGAACATAAACGGCACCAACGGACTTGCATGTATTACCCCATTGTCGACTGTCGTAAAACCAGGCAAGAAGTTAATTCTCAGGCCGCTGCCAGGCTTGCCGGTTATCCGTGACTTAGTAGTAGATATGTCTATCTTCTACAAGCAGTTCGAGAAAGTGAAGCCCTATCTAATGAATGACGAGCCGGCGCCAAACATCGAGCGCCTGCAAAGCCAAGAAGATCGTGCCAAACTAGACGGCCTCTATGAGTGTATTCTTTGCGCTTGTTGTACAACTAGCTGCCCCTCTTTTTGGTGGAATCCTGACAAGTTTATCGGACCTGCTGGCCTACTCCAGGCTTACCGCTTTTTAGCAGACAGCAGAGACACGGCAGCATCGGAGCGACTAGCTGGGCTCGAAGACCCCTTCAGTGTGTTTAGATGTCGCGGCATCATGAACTGTGTTGCAGTGTGTCCTAAAGGCCTAAACCCCACGCGCGCTATTGGTCATATACGCTCGATGCTAATCGAACAGAGCGCTTAAGCTAGTCCCTGCTGGCGAGATGTTTACCGCTCGCTGATTGTCGAAAAGGATGACAACCAATGGAAGGATTTGAGGATAAGTCGGCGAGCCCAATGCAGCAGTTATGGGATAGCGGTCATTTATCTGGCGCTAATGCCGAATACGTCGAAGCGCTCTATGAGTCTTATTTGGAAGACCCCGCTAGCGTGCCAGATCAATGGTCTGTTTTCTTTGCAGAATTGCCTGCAGGATCTGCGAATGGTAAAGGGGATGTCTCGCATGCGCGCATTCAGCAAGACTTCAAAACGCTAGGCAAGCGCAGCCGCTACACGCCACTTCTCAGTAACGATGCGATTGTCAACTCGGAGCACGAGAGCAAACAAGTTCAGGTCATGCAGCTTATTAGCTCATACCGAGTGCGAGGCCATCAAAAAGCGGCGCTCGATCCGCTTGGCCTCATGCATCGCGAACGCGTAGCTGATCTAGAACTCGAATTCCACGGTCTTGGGCCGCTCGACTCTTCGACGGTTTTCCAGACAGGATCACTTTTTATAAGCAAAGACAAAGCGCCACTGGGCGAGATAATCGAAAACCTCGAACGCATCTACTGTAGCGCGGTTGGCTACGAGTTTATGCACATCGTGAATCTCGAAGAGAAGCAGTGGATAGAGCAGCGCATAGAGAGTAACGATTGGATATCCAACTTCGGCGCTGACATCAAAACTCACCTTCTCGAGCGACTGACCGCCGCAGAGGGTTTGGAAAAACATCTCGATTCGAAATACCCCGGCACGAAGCGTTTTGGCCTCGAGGGAGGTGAAAGCTTAATACCTTCTCTCGACGAACTCGTGCAGCGAGCGGGTAGCGCAGGGACTAAGGAAATCGTGCTCGGTATGGCTCACCGCGGCCGGCTCAATGTGTTAGTAAACCTTCTTGGCAAAAATCCTGCTGACCTTTTTGATGAATTCGAAGGTAGGGCGGTTTACAAGAGCTCAGGAGATGTGAAATACCATCAAGGTTTTTCCTCTAACATAATGACCGCTGGTGGCGAAGTCCATATGGCAATGGCCTTCAATCCCTCGCATCTAGAGATTGTAGCGCCTGTAGTCGAAGGCTCTGTGCGCGCACGCCAGGTTAGGCGTGGCGATACTGACGGCTCTAAAGTCCTCCCTATTATTATCCATGGAGACGCAGCATTTGCAGGACAGGGTGTCGTCATGGAAACATTCCAGATGTCGCAGACCCGCGCTTATAGAACGGGCGGCACTGTACATATTATCGTTAATAATCAGGTCGGCTTCACGACAAGCCGTCAGGATGACGCCCGCTCCACCGAATATTGCACAGACGTAGCTCGCATGGTGCAGGCGCCTATATTTCACGTCAATGCAGACGACCCCGAAGCAGTGCTTTTCGTGACACAACTTGCTTTAGATTTCCGTAACAAATTTAAAAAAGACGTTGTCATCGATCTTATTTGCTACCGCAGGCGCGGCCACAACGAAACGGATGAACCCTCGTCTACCCAGCCGACTATGTACTCGGTGATAAAGAGCCATAAATCGACGCGAGTCCTATACGCCGAGCGATTAGCGAACGAAGGGGTGATTTCTAAGGAAGACTCCGACGCACTAAATACGACTTACCGTGACGCGCTCGACAATGGCGAACACGTGGTTAAGAGTTTGGTCAAAGAGCCGTCGATCGAACTCTTTGTCGACTGGAGTCCATACATAGGTCACAAGTGGAGCTCGTTCTACAACACGTCGATTCCGCTTAAGAACCTTAAGGGGCTCGCTAAAAAGCTATCCGCAGTACCTGAGGCATTTAATCTTCAGCGTCAGGTTGGCAAAGTGATGGCCGATCGCAAGAAGATGGCGGAGGGTACGCTTCCCGTTGATTGGGGCATGGCTGAAAGCCTGGCTTACGCAAGTATTTTGACCAGCGGCAATATGGTTCGTATCACGGGACAGGATGTCGGCCGTGGAACGTTCTCACATCGACATGCAGTGCTTCACGATCAAAAAACTGGTGACGCGCATGTCCCGCTACAAAACATTTCCGCTGACCAAAGCCTTTTCCGAATTTACGATTCGCTGCTTTCAGAGGTCGCTGTCTTAGCGTTCGAATATGGCTTTGCAACTACTACACCCAACGCGCTAGTAGTCTGGGAGGCTCAGTTTGGCGATTTCGCGAACTCAGCACAGGTTGTTATCGATCAATTTATTACGAGTGGCGAGCACAAATGGCAACGCCTCTGTGGCCTGACGATGCTGCTTCCCCATGGCTATGAAGGCCAGGGGCCTGAGCATTCTTCGGCTCGACTAGAGCGCTTTCTGCAACTTTGTGCAGAGCATAATATTCAAGTCTGTTTGCCCACTACGTCGGCACAAGTTTTCCACATGCTTCGTAAGCAAGTGCTCTGTCCAATGCGCAAGCCTCTGGTTGTTATGTCGCCTAAGAGTCTTCTTAGGCACAAGGAAACGGTGTCAACCCTCGAGGAAATGGCCGAAGGCAGCTTCCAAGTGGTACTCGGCGAGATAGATGGCACTATCATCCCTGAGAATGTGCGTAAGATCGTCGTGTGCTCTGGAAAGGTGTATTACGACCTGTTGGCTGAGCGACGAAAGCGTGAAATCACCGACATTGCGATCATCCGGTTAGAACAGCTCTATCCTTTCCCTGCGAAAGAATACGAGGCTTGTTTGCTGCGCTATCCAAACGTACAAAAAATCGCTTGGAGTCAGGAAGAGCCTAAAAACCAAGGGGCGTGGTATTCGAGTCAGCATCACTTCCAGCGGCCAATTAAAAAGCATTTCCCTAAAATTGTATTAGGTTATGCGGGACGCGAGGCCTCTGCGGCTGCCGCGGCTGGTTACCCAGCATTGCACCTTGCGCAGTTAGAGAAATTCCTCGACGACGCGATGAAATAACAAGCTTGAGAGGTAACCCGATTTATCACAACGTGTAAGATAAGAATTAGAATATAGATTATCGAGCCGCTTAGCGGCCGTTCTTCAAAAGGACTAGACATGACTATTGAGATTAAGGCGCCAACACTCCCTGAGTCGGTTCCCGATGGCACTATTGCAACCTGGTATAAGCAGGTTGGCGACAGCGTTACGCGTGACGAACTTCTGGTTGATATCGAAACCGACAAAGTCGTCATCGAGGTGGTTTCGCCCACCGACGGCGTTTTGCAGGAAATATTAAAAGAGACCGGCGACACAATTGTAAGCAATCAAGCGATTGGTACCGTGGCAGCAGGTGAAGCTACCGCAGCCGCACCTACTGCGGCACCAGCCGCGGAGTCCGTCGCTGCACCTGCGGCTTCCGCCGCGGTAACATCTGCCCCGGCAAGTCCTGCGGCGAAGAAGATGATCGCCGAAAACAATGTTGATGCCACGGCGATCGCCGGGACTGGTAAGGCAGGGCGTATCACTAAAGAAGATGTAGCCTCAGCCCTTACCGCGCCTGCAACGGCTCCGATGGCGGTATCTAATGGGCGTCTAGAAGAACGCGTACCGATGAGTCGCCTCCGTGCGAAAGTTGCAGAACGGCTGCTTCATGCGAGTCAGTCTACAGCCATGCTAACGACCTTTAATGAGGTCAATATGGCGCCGGTCATGGAAATTCGCAATCGCTATAAGCAAGAGTTCGAGAAAGCGCACGACGGCGTCCGTCTTGGCTTTATGTCGTTTTTCGTGCGCGCGTGTACAGAAGCGCTTAAGCGGTATCCTGCGGTCAATGCCTCTTTGGATGGCGCGGATATTGTCTATCATGGCTACCAGGATATAGGCGTTGCCGTATCTTCGCCTCGTGGTCTGGTTGTTCCTGTTCTGCGGAACTCTGACAATATGAGCCTTGCTCACATTGAAAAGGGTATTCGAGACTTCGGCGAAAAAGCCCGTGATGGCAAACTCGCGATCGAAGATATGACCGGCGGTACATTTACTATTTCTAACGGTGGCGTTTTCGGCTCGCTCCTGTCCACGCCTATTCTAAACCCACCTCAGACTGCGATCCTTGGTATGCATAAGATTCAGGAACGACCAATGGCAGTAGATGGCCAGGTTGTTATCTTGCCAATGATGTATTTAGCATTGTCTTACGATCACAGGATGATCGACGGCAAGGAAGCTGTTCAGTTCTTGGTCACAGTGAAGGATTTGCTCGAAGATCCTACACGTTTATTGCTCGAGATCTAAGTCACCCAAATTAGGATAACGACATGGCTAGCTCATACGACGTAGTAGTAATCGGCTCAGGCCCCGCCGGATACGTTGCGGCAATCCGCGCCGCTCAACTTGGCTTCTCCACCGCGTGTGTTGAAAAGTGGTTAAATAAAGAAGGCAAGACTGTGTTTGGCGGCACCTGCCTCAACGTAGGCTGCATCCCTTCAAAAGCGCTCCTAGACTCGTCTCATAAGTTCATGGAAGCACGGGACCATTTCGACGTTCACGGCATTACGGTTGGTAAAGTGGGCATCGATGTGCCCGCGATGATAGCCCGGAAAGACAAAGTCGTTGCACAGCTTACCGGCGGCGTTAGCGGCCTCTTCACGGGAAATAAGGTCACTGGTATTGGCGGCGTAGCGAAGGTGACAGGCCCCAATAGCGTGACGGTGACCAACCACGACGGTGAGGTTGAAGTTCTCGAAGCGAAACACATTATTATCGCGGCGGGTTCGGTCCCCATTGAAATCCCGCCAACGCCTGTCGATCAAGACACCATTGTCGATTCTACCGGTGCATTAGAGTTCACCGCTGTCCCCAAACGCCTCGGGGTTATCGGTGCCGGCGTTATTGGCTTGGAGCTAGGCAGCGTCTGGGCGCGCTTGGGTTCCGAGGTAACAGTGCTTGAGGCGATGGACGGCTTCCTGCCTGCCGCCGATAAACAAATTGCCAAAGAAGCGCAAAAGCTCTTCGTCAAACAGGGCTTAGATATCAAGCTCGGCGCTCGGGTGACCGGCAGTAAAATTGCGGGCAAGGGCGCCAAGAAAACCGTCACTGTTGAATACACTGACGGTGAAGGTGACAAGACACAAACCTTCGACAAACTCATTGTTGCCGTAGGCCGCCGCCCTTATACCCAAAACATTGTCGAGGAATCGATTGGCCTCGAGGTGGACGAACGCGGTTTTGTCAAAGTGAATGAACAATGTGCTACCTCGATCCCAACAATTTTCGCAGTTGGCGATGCCGTGCGTGGCCCTATGCTAGCGCATAAAGGAAGCGAAGAAGGTGTGATGGTCGTCGAGCGTCTCGCCGGCAAACAGACACAAGTCAATTACGCCTTGGTGCCTTCGGTTATCTACACCCACCCAGAGATTGCTTGGGTCGGCAAAAACGAAGAAGAGCTCAAGGCCGACGGCGTCGAGTTTAATGTCGGCGTATTCCCCTTTGCCGCAAGTGGACGAGCGCTTGCAGCAAACGATGCGGACGGAATGGTAAAACTTATCGCCGACAAAAACACAGATAGAATTTTGGGTTGTCACATCATTGGCGCCAGTGCGGCAGATCTGCTGCAGCAAATTGTTATCGCCATGGAGTTTAGTGCGAGTGCCGAGGACATCGGTTTAACCATATTCTCGCATCCAGCGCTTTCAGAGGCGGTGCACGAGGCAGCACTCGCGGCTAACGGGCACGCCATTCATATTGGCAATCGGAAGCGTCGCTAGTTTAGGAATTTAGTTTACTTACAGAAAATGGAGTTTAGATGAATCTTCACGAATATCAGGCCAAACAGCTTTTTGCTGAATACGGCCTTCCAGTATCAACCGGCATCGCTGTCGATAATGGGCCCGATGCTAAGGCTGCTGCTGAGAAAATTGGCGGTGATAAATGGGTAGTAAAGGCGCAGGTACACGCTGGCGGTCGAGGTAAGGCTGGTGGCGTGCGCTTAGTCGACTCACCAGCCGAAGCGCAAGCTTTCGCCGAAGAATGGCTTGGCAAAAACCTAATAACTTATCAGACAGATGCCAATGGTCAGCCCGTTAGTAAGATTCTCGTAGAGTCTTGCACTGACATCGCTCAAGAGCTCTATCTTGGCGCCGTTGTCGACCGCGCCACTCGACGCGTTGTCTTCATGGCATCGACTGAGGGCGGTGTAGAGATCGAGAAGGTCGCTGAAGAAACGCCCGAAAAGATCCTCAAGGCGATAATCGATCCCATGACAGGTGCACAGCCGTTCCAGGGCCGAGACTTGGCATTCAGACTTGGTCTTAATAGCGGTCAAGTAAAACAGTTCACCAGTTTGTTCCTAGGCCTTGCAAAATTGTTCGAAGACTTCGATCTAGCGCTCCTCGAAATCAACCCGCTGGTAATTACTGCGGAAGGCAATTTGCATTGCCTCGATGGCAAGATCAACATCGACAGCAATGCGATGTATCGCCAGCCGAAACTGCGAGAAATGCATGATCCTTCTCAGGAAGATGCACGCGAAGCACATGCGGCCGAGTGGGAGCTGAACTATGTGGCACTCGATGGCAACATAGGCTGCATGGTCAATGGCGCGGGCCTCGCTATGGGTACCATGGATATCGTCCAGCTCCACGGCGGCAGCCCAGCTAATTTTCTCGACGTAGGGGGAGGCGCAACAAAAGAGCGCGTGACCGAAGCGTTTAAGATTATTCTGTCGGATACCAATGTAAAGGCTGTCCTCGTTAATATTTTCGGCGGCATCGTTCGCTGCGATCTGATTGCCGAAGGCATCATCGGCGCTGTTCATGAAGTTGGCGTTGCAGTTCCCGTAGTCGTCAGGCTCGAAGGCAACAACGCCGAACTAGGTCGTAAGGTCTTAAGCGACAGCGGTCTTAACATCATTGCGGCCACGAGTCTGACCGACGCTGCCGAAAAAGTAGTCGCAGCAGCTGGAGGTGCAGAATGAGCATTCTAATAGACAAGAACACTAAGGTTATTTGCCAAGGCTTCACTGGCGCTCAGGGCACTTTCCATTCGGAACAGGCTATCGAGTACGGCACGAAAATGGTTGGTGGCGTAACGCCAGGAAAAGGCGGACAGACGCATCTGGGACTCCCTGTATTCAATACAGTGGCCGAAGCTTATGCAGCGACACAAGCCGATGCTACTGTTATTTACGTGCCGGCCCCCTTTTGCAAAGACTCTATCCTTGAAGCAGCCGAGTCGGGTATTAAACTCATCGTTTGTATCACCGAAGGAATTCCGACGCTCGACATGCTCATCGCCAAAGAGCGCTGCGATCAACTTGGCGTGCGCCTCATCGGTCCAAATTGCCCGGGAGTGATTACACCTGGCGAGTGCAAGATTGGCATCATGCCGGGCCATATCCATCTGCCAGGTAAAGTAGGCATCGTCTCACGTTCGGGCACCTTGACTTACGAAGCCGTTAAGCAAACTACTGACTTCGGTTTCGGGCAATCATCGTGCGTTGGTATCGGTGGTGATCCTATACCGGGATCAAATTTTATCGATATCCTGGCCATGTTCCAAGCAGATCCAAAGACTGAGGCGATCGTTATGATCGGCGAGATCGGCGGCACTGCAGAGGAAGAAGCCGCCGCTTACATAAAAGCGAATGTGACTAAGCCTGTTGTGGCTTACATTGCTGGCGTCACTGCGCCCCCAGGCAAGCGCATGGGCCATGCCGGAGCAATTATCTCAGGTGGCAAGGGCACGGCGGAAGATAAATTCGCAGCGCTTCAGGACGCTGGCGTTAAGACTGTTCGCAGTCTTGCTGAAATCGGCAATGGACTCAAAGAGTTAACAGGCTGGTAATAATTGTCTTTACAGGCAGTTAATAAAAAGGGGCCTTAGCCCCTTTTTATTATGTGTGCTCAAATACTGTTTCGCCGAGTAGAACATGCTTAAAAGGGAGATCAAATCAACCTATTATTCTTGCACTTTTTGTCGAGCAAAAGGTTCTATTTCGTTTCTGTAGTGTGTTAGTCTTTACACGCGAATTCTGGCGCAGAGCACCGAATTTCGGGGACTCTGCAACGTTTCTCCCTAACTTTCCTATCCAAGTTACCTTGCTACTCACTTTGCAGGAGAAATGGGTAGATAAGTAACTTTTGATAAAAAGAAGGGGCTTGCAAAGCGAGCTACGAATCTACGAAGTTGACGAAGAAACAACGACGAGTTCTAGCGTTTGGTTCGATCTGATATTCTCCTGCACTTGATCGGTTCTTAGATCATCTTGACAGAAGGGATATGAGTTTAATTATAGAGGGGTCGTCGAGCTGCTCGCACCGTAGGGTGAGCAACTTTATCTACCAGCTAAGCCCTACGGCTTGGCGATTCACAAGAAATCGAGTTAACAATAAATAGGATGGCACATGAAAAACCGTCGGATTACTAACCTGGGTGTGACTGCGATTGCAGTATTAGCGACCTGCGTAGTGAATATCACTCAAGCGCAAGAGATCGCGGCTGAGATCAGCGCACCAATCGAAACACTTTTGATCGATAGCAGCAGTCTCGACAAGGCAATGGACGTGATTGGGAGCAAGAACAATGCTTCAGCAGCCACTCAAGAAGAAATCAGCCGACTTGCTAACGCTGCCGGCTCATCATACGAAGAGTTCAAACGCGAGAACGATAACCTTGAAGCCTTGTTGGTATTAAACGCCGGCTTCCGTAAGTCGATCTCGATTCAAGAGCAGAATATTGCGTTACTCGACCAGTCAATCGCGAACGTGGAAATCGTGACTCGCGAGATCCCACTCCTTATGAACAAGATGCTATCGAGCATAGAGCAATTCATCGCTCTAGATTATCCGTTCCATGTAGACGAGCGGGGTAACAGAATCTCTTTTGCGCGCGCGGCGATAGATAATCCCGATGTGTCGATTGCAGAAAAATTCCGCCAGGTTCTCGTTATGTATCAAACCGAGAACAGCTATGGCCGCACGACTGAAACCTACTCTGACACCATCGTAATCAATGGTGCCGAGCGCGATGTCAACATCGCTCGTATCGGTCGCGTTGCATTGATGTATCAGACTACAGATCGTCAGGTGACTGGCGCTTGGGACAATAATGCGCGCGAGTGGGTTGAGTTGCCAGCTGGCGACTACCGCACTGCCATCCAGTCAGCGATCCGCGTCGCATCACAGCTCGACGCTCCACGAATTATTGAATTGCCCGTTCTAGCTCCGGAGGCTGCACAGTGAAAATAACATCTAAACTAATTAATTTTTCTCTCTCTGCCTTCCTCCTGGCAGCATCAAGCACCGTTGCAGCACAAGAGGCTAGGTCGCTTTCAGATCTTTTGAATCTCGTCGAAAGCGACAAGATTTCTGAGTCAGCCGAATACAGTGCGAGGTTGCAGGAATTCGAGCAAAACGCAGCGCGTCAGGCTCAAATTCTGGAGACGACTAAAGAGCGTATTACAGAGCAAGAGCGTACGCAGGGTCAGCTAAGCGACCAGTTTGAAGCCAATGAAATCACTATCAGCGACAAGCGCGAAGTACTTCGCGACCGTCGCGGCGATTTGAACGAGCTCTTCGGCACCTTACAAGGGGTGGCGGGTGACTTCTTAAGCAACTTCGAAAATTCACTGATCAGCGCGCAGTACCCAGGCCGCAGTGAGTATATCGAAGGCTTCATTGAAAAAGCAGGCAGCACTATTGAGCAGCTAGACGTTGGTGAAATCGAGCGTTTCTGGTATTTCATGCAGCAAGAAATGACCGAATCGGCGCGCGTCGTCACGTATCAAGGTGAAGTTGCACTGCCAACAGGTGAGACAGCAACTCGTTCGATTACGCGCATTGGCTCTTTTAACTCGATCTCCGAAGGTGAGTACCTCAGCTACGCGGGCAATATAGGCCACCTCCAAGTGCTACCAAAGCAGCCAGATGCAGGCACATTGAGCATGGCCAGCGATCTAGAAAGCGCTACCTCTGGTTTCACTAAAGTAGGCATCGATCCTACAGGTGGTGTGGGCGGTCAGGTTATGGCTAACCTCGTTAACTTCCCATCAGTAGAGGAGCAGGTTCGCAACAACTCGGGCACTATCGGCTTCATCATTATTGGTGTAGGTATCATCGGTATTATTCTTGGCTTCTATCGCCTGTTGATGCTCGAATTGACCTCTGCCAAAGTACGCAGCCAGCTCAAGAGCAACACACCAGCGAAGAATAACCCACTGGGCCGAGTGCTCATGGTTGCGGATAACAACCCGAACGCTGATACAGAAACTCTAGAGCTGAAGCTAAGCGAAGCCATTCTGCAGGAAACGCCTGCGCTTGAAAGCCTGCTCACGCTGATCAAAATGATCGCAACGATCGCGCCACTGGGCGGTCTCCTTGGAACGGTAACCGGTATGATTCAGGTGTTCCAACAGATCACTGTGTATGGTGCAGGCGACCCAACTATTATGGCTGGCGGTATCTCTCAAGCCCTAATGACTACGGTACTCGGCATTGTTGTTGCGATCCCGACGATCTTTATGCACACAGTAGTAAAGAGCCGTGCGGATAACATCATCCACATTCTGGAAGAGCAAGCGACTGGTATGATCGCTCAGAAAGCAGAGCAGCAAGCAGCCGCTCGCTAATCCGACGCCAGAAGGGGAAATAGTATGTATTTCGCATTTCTAGACATGATCGACTCAGTGAATGGCTTCATGCTGCGAGGCGGACCGGTGCTATGGATAATAGCCTGGCTGCTCCTGGTGAAGTGGTCACTCGTGTTCGAACGCGTCTGGTATCTCAACACTACTCACAAAGCTAACGTCAAGGCGACGTTAGCTGCGTGGAATGCGCGCAGCGACACCAAGTCTTGGAGCGCGCACCAAATTCGCACGATGATGATTTCTAAGATCTCACTCGACGTGCGCAACACATTGCCTATTATCGAAGTGCTCGTCACGATTTGTCCTTTACTAGGTCTTATCGGGACGGTTACCGGCATGATCGAAGTGTTTTTCGTCATGGCCGTAACGGGTGGCGGCGATGCTAAATCGATGGCTGGTGGTGTCTCTAAGGCAACGATTCCAACTATGGCTGGAATGGTAGGCGCGATCTCGGGTATTTTTGCTGCGAACTATCTCAAAGCAAAAGTCGACCGCGATATCGAACTCTTAGAAGACCACTTACCACTAAGTAACTAGAGTTCAAAAAGACTTCGCCGACTTAGTTAAGAGCCTCCCTTCTAGGGACCAGTGTCAGCTACTGCAGGCACTGGAAAGTAGGGTGGCTCTCTTACAACATGCACTCAATACTCTTTGTAGAGTTACACAGGGCTAAAGAATAATGAAACAAGGCTTAAGCAAGCGAAAGGATGACGAAGAAGCGGGCGAGATTGACCTTACCCCAATGCTAGACGTTGTCTTCATCTTGCTCATCTTCTTCATCGTAACCTCGGTTTTCGTTACCGAGGCGGGAATAGATGTGAGCAAGCCAGAGGCCTCGACGGTTGAAGATACATCAGGTGATATGATCCTGATCGCTGTAGGTCCGCAAGGCGATATTTGGATCGATGGAGACCAAATAGACCCTCGATTCATACGTGCTCGCTTCGAATTAAGGCTTGCAGACGCGCCTAATTCGGCAGTGATCATTCAGGGCGACGAGAGCGCAAGCAATGAGCAGATCATGCTTATTTTGAAAGCGGCTCGCGAAGCGAACATCAACGACGTATCAATCTCGGCGGAGGCTTAGACTATGGTTATTGTAAGATGGGCAGCATCCATGGCGATGGCTGTATTGATCACGTTTGGTCTCTTCTTCTTTATGCAAGCGCTCATTGCGACGGGGGAAGGATTAGACGAGCCGTTGAACGTCGTTAAGATCATCGACTCAACAATGCCTGACATTGAACTCGAGGTAATCGAAGAGATCGACAAGCCAGAACTTATTGAAGAAATCACCGAGGTGGTTGAAGAGGTTGAGCGTCAGGTAACCATCTCTGATGGTCCCGATCTCAACATCGACCGCTCACAGGTTCAGATGGACACCGGTCTTGAGCTCAGTAATGCGTCTATCTCGGCAACTGATGGTGATTATCTGCCTCTCGTTGCTATTGCTCCACAATATCCAACCAGGGCCGCACAGCGCGGAATCCAAGGCTGGTGTCTCGTGAGCTTTACGGTAGACGGGCTTGGCAGTGTAGTCGAAGAAACGATCACCGTTGTTGACGCCGAGCCTGCGAATATATTCGACCGCTCGTCTGAGCGTGCCGCAGCACGCTTTAAGTTTCAGCCAAGAGTAGTCGATGGTAAAGGCGTAGAGGTTGCAGGTGTTCAGTATCTGTTCCGCTACGAGCTAGAGGATTAAACCATGTTAAATCTTATCAATTTTAAACGTGCGTTAGTCGCTCTTCTCGTCATCACTCCTCTCAGCTTTTCTGTGATTGCCGCAGAAGACGAAGACCGCCAGCGCAAGCCTCCTGAGGCTCGAACCTCGGGAACGCTAGGACCTCAGGTCATGCGGGCTATCAGCGAAATTCAAGAGATGATGTCTCCTGAAGACGAGGAAGATGAGCCTGATTTAGCGGGGGCCAAAGTCGCGCTTGACGAGCTCTATGAGCGTCGCTACGAGAGGATGAACGACTTTGAGAAGTCCACGCTTCTTAACTTCTTTACCAATTATTACCTGACGACAGAAAATTATGTCGAAGCGGTTAAAATTTTCGAAGAGCTTTTGACGATCGAAACACTGCGTACAGATACTCGCCTGAGAACTTTACGTTCATTGGGCCAGCTCTACGCAGCAGAAGAAAACTGGCAGAATTCTATTCGCTACTATCAAGAGTGGAGAGATCTATCTGACTTCGAAGAAAGTGTCGTCTATCGTGGCTTGTCTTATGCGCACTATCAGCTAGAACAATACGAGCCGGCTCGTGACTTTTGGCTCAGCTATATGGATATAAAATTCTCTGATCGCGAACCTGTTGAACGAGACGATTACGCCTATCTTAACGGCTTGTACTTTACGCTGGAAGATTTTAACAGTGCTCTTGATTTGACTAAGACCATGATCGTCAAGTTTGATAACAAAACCGACTGGCAAAATCTAAGCGCTATCTACGCGACTCTAGAAAACGACGCTCGCCGAGTTCAATCGTTAAACCTTTATTATCTGAAAGGGTTGATGGACGACGAAACGCGTTTCCTCAACTTAGGACAGTCCCTCGCAGGAATCGATGTGCCGTTTAGTGGCGCAACGATTATCAGCGAAGGCCTAGAGGCCGAGGTTGTTGAAAAGAATGTTGATAACATGATCACGTTCACGCAGATGCTACTGATTGCTAATGAGCTCGAAGAGGCGGTTACTCCAGCTAAAGCTGCAGCAGAGCTCGATGAAACGGGCAACGCTTACGACACGCTTGGTTATCTTCACTATGTGATGTATGACTACGAAGAAGCTGCAGAAGCATTTAGAGCGGCGATCGACAAAGGAAGCCTAAAAGACGATTCGGATACGTATTTGTTCCTTGCTCGCGCACTCTTAGAGCTTCAGCTGTTCGACGAAGCCAAAGATGCGGCCTCCGCTGCCTCTGAAGCGGGTGATGAGCGTTCGACCAAGTCTGCACAAGACTTCCTCAAACTGATTGAGAGTCGTCGTGGGTATTACGCTATTATTGCTCAGCGAAAAGAAGACGCGATCGATTTCTATCGTCCCTATCCGCCAATTCAATAGTGAGCGATTGCTAGTCAACGCTTGAAAAACTACGCGATGGCCCCATAAAAAGCCCGAACCTAACGAGTTCGGGCTTTTTTTTGGCCAATAGAATTGAACTCACGCTATTACGTTTTTAATAAGACAGACCGAGGTAACCCCATGTCTAAGACAGCCGATCAGCCGCAGGCCGAAACTCGCGGATTTGAGACTGAAGCAAAACAGTTGCTTCACCTGATGATTCACTCACTCTATAGCAACAAAGAGATATTTCTCAGGGAGCTTATCTCTAATGCCTCCGACGCTGTCGATAAGCTTAGGTTTGAGGCCCTCTCAAACCCAAATTTGCTTGCAGGGGACACTCAGCCTAACGTCACAATCGACTTTGATGCAGAAGCAAACACAATCACATTGGCGGACACGGGCATAGGCATGAGCCGCGATGAGGTTATCAGCCATTTAGGCACCATTGCGAAATCAGGTACTGCCGCGTTCCTAGAAAACCTAACAGGCGATCAGAAGAAAGACTCCCAGTTGATAGGGCAATTTGGTGTTGGTTTTTACTCTGCGTTTATCGTTGCAGACCAAGTCGAGGTTCTCACTCGTAGGGCTGGCACAGAAGCCGAATCTGCGACTCTCTGGCGCTCGAGTGGCGAAGCCGATTACACACTCGAAAAAGCCGTGAAAGCGCACGCGGGTACGACTATCACGCTGCATCTTAAAGCCGACGAGTCAGACTTCGCGGACGGCTACCGAATCCGTTCAGTCGTGAAGAAATACGCAGACCACCTCTCGATACCAGTCATGATGGCGAAGGAGGTTTACGCGGCAGAAGCCGGAAACGACGCAGAGGGCGGCGAAGCAAGCCCCACAGTAGAAAAAGAGTATGAGGCTATCAACGCCGCTCAAGCGCTTTGGACCCGTTCACGCAAAGACGTTAAAGAGGACGAATATAAAGAGTTCTACAAACTCGTCACACACGAATACGAAGACCCGCTCAACTGGAGTCACAATCGCGTCGAGGGCAAGTTAGAATACACGAGTCTGCTCTACATTCCTGGCCGCGCGCCCTATGACCTTTGGAACCGAGACGCTGCACGCGGTCTGAAACTCTATGTTCAGCGCGTCTTTATCATGGATGAAGCCGAGCAGTTCCTTCCTCTTTACTTGCGCTTCATTAAGGGCGTAGTCGATTCGAATGACATCTCTCTCAATGTGTCGCGCGAAATTCTGCAACAAGATCCTGTTGTCGATTCGATGCGCTCTGCACTAACGAAGCGAGCACTAGATATGCTCGAAAAGTTGAAGAAAAGCGAACCCGAAGCCTATGCGCAGTTTTGGAAAGAGTTTGGCTTGGTTCTCAAAGAGGGCCCTGCAGAAGACTTCGCCAATAAAGAGCGCGTCGCAAAACTACTTCAGTTCAACAGTACGCAGTCGGATGGCGATGCTCAGGATCAGAGCCTAGAGGACTATGTTAGCCGCATGCAGGAAGGCCAAGAGAAAATCTATTTCTTAGTTGCGGAGTCGGCCAAGGCGGCCCGCAATAGCCCACATCTCGAGATTTTCCGTAAGAAAGGTATAGAGGTGCTGCTTTTATGCGACCGAATCGACGAGTGGCTCGTCAGCCATTTACGCGATTTCGATGGCAAGCAACTCCAGGACGTGTCGCGCGGTGAACTCGACCTTGGCAAGCTTGAAGACGAAGACGACAAGAAGGAGCAAGAGGAGGTTGAGAAAAAGTTCGAAGGACTAGTTGGCCGCGTCACTGCTGTTCTAGAGGGCAAGGTCAAGTCGGTTAGGCTCAGCCATAGATTGATCGATTCGCCGGCGTGTCTTGCTGTAGACGATCACGACATGGGGCTGCAGATGCGCAAAATTATGGAGGCTTCAGGACAAGAGGTACCGGAGGTGAAACCTATCTTCGAAATGAACCCAGACCATTTGCTCGTGAAGAAACTTGATTCTGAGCAGGACGAAGAGCGTTTCGCCGACATTGCCGAGATCTTGTTCGCGCAAGCAACACTTGTCGAAGGATCACAGCTAGAAGACCCTGCGGAATTCTCGGCGCGCCTCAACAAACTGCTGCTCTCTCTTGGCTAGCCGCGTTACATGCGCTCGAGTGTCTCGATACCGAGTAGGTCTAATCCTTGCTTCAGCGCTTCTGAAGCAAGGACGCAGAGACTGAGGCGGTTAGCGCGAGTTGCGGCATCCGTGCCTTGAATTGGGCAAGCCTCATAAAAACGCATGAAAGAGGCTGACAACTCATACAAGTAGTTGCTCAGTGTATTTGGAAAGCAGTCTTGTGCAACGGCGTCGATAGCCTCTGCCAGCTGGAGCGATTTGAGCAATAGCGCTTTCTCTTCAGGGGCAAGCGCTACTGATTCTGGAAAACTGATAATACCGTCGGTATCGACCGCTTGCTTGGCAAGTAGCGTTTTTATCCGCGCATACGCATACATAAGATAGGGCGCCGTGTTGCCCTCAAAGCTAAGCATTGACGACCAGTCAAATAGGTAGTCGCTGGTACGATTCTTCGACAGGTCGGCGTATTTCACCGCCGCAATGCCTACGGCTTGCGCGATATGCCTACGCTCTGTCTCCTCGAGATCCGGGTTCTTTGAACTGACAAGATCGAAGGCTCGCGCGACCGCCTCATCCAAAAGGTCGACAAGCTTCACAACGTCTCCTGAGCGCGTTTTGAAGGGCTTGCCGTCGCTTCCCATCATCGTGCCATATGATATGTGCTCTAGGCTTATGGCCTCGTCGCTGAAGCCTGCAGCAGCGGCTACCGCAAACACCTGCTGAAAGTGCAGCGATTGGCGGGCATCGACAACATAGAGCGAGCGGTCAGCTTTTAGCTCATGACAGCGGTAGTCGACAGCAGCTAAGTCGGTTGTTGCATAAAGATAACCGCCGTCAGTTTTTTGGATGATCACTGGCAACGGCTCTCCGTCCTTCCCAACAAATTCATCGAGGAAGACACAGCGTGCGCCGTCCGAATCCTTAAGTAGACCAGTATTCTCTAAGCGCGTTACGACGCCTTCGAGCTGCGGATTATAGAAACTCTCGGCCTTTAGATCGGTCATCGACAAGGTGACATTGAGTTTGTCGTATACCGCCTGGCAATGTGTCAATGAGGTCGAAATAAACGCCTGCCAGGCCTCGAGATACTCCGGATCGCCACCCTGAAGCTTAACCACGCTTTCGCGTGCACGGTCAGCAAATTCGCTGTCCGCATCGAAACGCTGTTTAGCCGCACGGTAGAATCCTTCGAGGTCTGCAAGCGCCACGCCTGCCTCGGCAGAAGACTCGCGCATAAAGGTGATCAACATGCCGAATTGCGTGCCCCAGTCACCTACATGGTTCTGCCGAATGACGCGATTGCCTTGTCTTTCAAGGATTCGAGCAATGCTGTCGCCAATGATCGTGCCTCGGAGGTGACCTACATGCATCTCTTTCGCAAGATTGGGTGACGAGTAGTCGACAACGATAGTTTGCGGAGACTCAGTCGGCAAAACCAATAAACTCGGCTCAACCAGCAACTCGTTTGCGCGGTCGCGGAGGGCGTCACCAGCAAGATGGATATTGATAAAACCCGGCCCTGCAAGCTCGTAGTGCGAGACCAGAGGGTTTGCAGCCGCGTTTAACCGAGCCAATAGCTCGGTGCCAAGTTCGCGCGGGTTACGACCCAGCTTTTTGGCTATGCTCATGACGCCATTAGCCTGATAGTCGCCGAACTCCGGCTTAGAGGCGGTAATTACATTGGGATTAACCTCGTCTAGGCCAGTGAGGGTCGCTAGTTCGGCGCCAATAAAATCGGTGAGGGTGCGTTTCAGTGTATGCATTAGTATCGCTTAATTATAAATAGAGAGGGGCGACGACCGCTCGGCGGGCTCGCACACGGACCTCGTGAACCTCGAGGTAAATTAGGCGAAAGATTGTACAACAAAGTAGGGAACGATTTCGTGTAAACTATGCTCGATAATAAGCGTTTAATCCGCTGCTGTAATTCATCCACGACACCATTTAGAAAACTCTACCTAGACAACCCTATTAAGAGAACCCTGCGGCATGACCGATCTTCCTAGCGCCCCCGTCTCTGACAGCCAGATAGAGAAGACAGATGCCAATAATCCATTGCGCGATTCAAGCGAGCGCGGCACAGCGAACGGGGGCAGTGGCGTTCAGCATGTAAAAGTCAGCGAAGGACATGAAGGCCAGCGCATTGACAATTTCTTAATGCGTGAGCTAAAGGGCGTGCCGCGTACGCACGTTTATCGGATTATCAGGCGCGGCGATGTCAGGATAAATAAGAAGCGCTGTAAACCCGACCGAAAGCTCATGCTAGGCGACGAAGTAAGAGTGCCACCGTTTAGTGGCGCTAATGTGCAAGAGCCTGGAGAGCTGAGCGCCTCACTGAGATCTCGCCTGTTGAATCTCGTCCTGCTCGAAACAGACGATTATCTCGTTATAGATAAGCCAAGCGGGATGGCTGTTCACGGCGGCACGGGTATTCGTCTTGGCCTTATTGAAGCCGTTAGGCAGGTCTCCACCGACTGGGCGCAAGCCGAACTAGCCCACAGATTAGACCGCGAAACCTCTGGTTGCTTGCTGATTGCCAAGAACGCATCGTTTCTCAAATCCGCGCAAAATCAGTTTCGTGCAAAGACTGTGGAAAAAGACTATCTCGCCCTGGTACACGGCTCTTGGCCGAGCGGCGTAAGCAAAGTAGAAGCCCCGCTTCTTAAAGACGCCCTTGGCGAAAACGAACGCATCGTGCGGGTTTCGGATGAGGGCAAGCCCGCGCTCACGCGATTTACGGCAGAGCAGCGCTTCGCCGATGCCACACTGGTGCGTGCGGCCCCTGAAACGGGGCGCACCCATCAGATTAGGGTGCATTGCCAGTTCGTGGGACACGCCATTGTAGGCGACGACAAGTACACAGCACGCGAGATAGCACCGGCGCTGAGGAGAATTACTAGCCTCTGCCTGCACGCTGAGAAACTCGCATTTGATGACCTGAAACTGGGCAAGCGGATCGAAGTCGTTGCGCCGCTCGATCAGCAGTTCTTACGCCTGCTCGAAGCGCTCTAAAATCGTTAGGTTTTACAGTTAGATAGTTAACGTGGATCTGACACGTATAGGCAGGAATCCTTTGACAGTAGGGCCCTAGACGCCTATTATTGCGCGCCTATGAATGACAGCGCACCTTTCGAACCATTCCCTCACTACGTCGATGCACGTAAGGTGTTCTCGCAGAAGGGGAATTTCTCAGGTGAACTGGGTAAAGAGAAATTTGATCGCCTGCCAAGTCTGCTGGTAGAGGGCGTTTTTTCAGTGAACGCCGAGTTACGCTTCTCAATTGGCGACCGCGGACGTCGGATGATCGAAGGGAGTGTCGATGCACAGGTATCAGTAGCCTGTCAGCGTTGCCTAAAACCTTTAGAATTGACGCTAGCGGACGACATAAGACTCGCACTCGTGCAGGACGAAGAAGCAGCAGAGAAGCTCGGCAACGGCATAGATCCTTGGATCGAGGCCGAGTACCGATTAAATCCGGCACAAATAGTCGAAGAACAGTTACTGTTGAGTATGCCCTTAGCGGCGTATCATGATGAAAAAGAGTGTCAGATTGAGTTGCCGGCCCCAAAGGCTAATGGTGCACTCGCTGCGAAGCAGGATCCGAGCCCCTTCGCCATTTTGAAAGAACTTAAGAAATAGTCGAAAGACGTGTGAATACAGAATTTTACTAGGAGAAAGACATGGCAGTTCAAAAGAGCAAAGTAACGCGTTCACGCAGAGGCAAGCGCCGCACACACGATGCGCTCACTGGCCCAACGCTGTCCACTGATAAGACAACTGGCGAAATACATCGCCGCCATCACATTACTGATGATGGCTTCTACAAAGGTAAGAAAGTACTGGATCTCGGCACAGAGTAGCCTTGAATTCGAGTAAGTGCATAGCGATAGACGCTATGGGAGGAGAGGGCGGGCCTAGCACGACGGTTGCCGCCACTCTTCTTGCTCTTCAGCAGAATCCTATGCTGTCAGTGATTCTGGTCGGAGATGAACGTGAAATACGTTCTTCTGCACCAGCCCTAGAGGCCTTCTCTGGCCGCTATGATATTGTTCATACTCCCAAAACCTTCCTAGACACCGACAAGCCCGCTTCCATACTTCGATCCGGACGTGATTCGTCTCTCTATCGTTGTGTTGAGATTCATCAGCAGGGGCAGGCGTCGGCGGTGGTTAGCGCCGGCAATACAGGCGCGTTACTCTTGCTCGGTCGCCATCTACTCAAAACAGTCGAGGGTGTTGAGCTTCCCGCTATCGTTGCCACGCTTCCAGACATCAACAGCAAAGCCCTCCTGCTCGACGTGGGAGCGAATTTGGCCTGTTCCCCGCGGCAACTCGAACAGTTTGCTATAATGGGGGCAGTGCTTGCGCAGAAGCAGTTTGGTTGCACGCCGCGGGTCGCTTTACTCAATGTAGGCGCCGAAGAGTATAAGGGCACTGCCGATGTCCAGCAGACCGCGAGATTGCTCGAAACACAAGAGACGATCAATTTTTCGGGTTTTGTGGAGGCCAACGCCGTGTTCGAAGGCCATGCAGAGGTGATCGTTTGCGACGGCTTTGTAGGCAACGTGATGATTAAGGCAAGCGCAGGTGCAGTCAACGCTCTCATTAGTCAAATTATCAGCAATATCACAGTCAGCGAAGAGGCGAGTATTAAGGCTGTTTATTCGCGTCTTAATCCGCAGCGATTTAATGGCGCTACGCTTCTTGGACTGCAAGGAAACATAGTGAAAAGTCACGGTAACGCCGATATTTTTGGGTTTAGCTGTGCGATAAATCAGGCGTATAACGAGCAACGAGATGCCATTCCCTCGTTGATTCGAGAAGCGATAGCTTCTGCCGCTTAAAGCGTCGAAATTAGGCGAGTAGACAATAAGGAGAAGTTTACTGTGAGTAAATTTGGCTTCGTATTTCCAGGTCAAGGTTCCCAGAAACTGGGTATGCTTAACGAGCTATCTGAAAAACATCCCAGTATAAAAGCGACGTTCGACATAGCTTCCGAGGTTCTGCAGCGCGATGCCTGGGAAATAGCCCAGGTCGATTCGGAGAATTTACTCGATCGAACCGACATCACCCAGCCGCTGCTCCTAGCCGCATCCGTGGCTATTTGGCAAGCATGGAAGGAGGCAGGCGGTGCTCGGCCAACTATCCTAGCCGGCCACAGCTTGGGAGAATACTCAGCCCTCGTCTGCGCAGAGGCTATCGGGCTTAAAGATGCCTTAAAACTCGTCAACAGGCGCGGGCTCTATATGCAAAATGCCGTGCCGCCTGGCACTGGCAAAATGGCTGCAATTGTTGGTCTCGACGATGACGCCATTGTGCGCGCTTGCGACGCAGTTGCGCAGGGTCAGATCGTGTCTCCCGCCAACTTCAATTCCAAAGGACAAACAGTGATAGCAGGGCACGCCGCTGCCGTTGAGCGTGCGATGGCCGCGTGCAAAGAGGCGGGCGCCAAACGAGCACTGCCGCTCAATGTCAGTGTTCCCTCGCATTGCGAGTTAATGCGCCCCGCAGCTGAGGAACTCGCGTTAGACCTTGAAGCGATTAAATTCTCTAGGCCTAAGATTGCCGTCGTTCAAAATTCAACCGCAGCGATTGTATCGGATCCCGCCCAGATCAAGGCGAATTTGATTAGCCAGCTCTACCTGCCGGTGCAGTGGGTCGATTCGGTCGGTGCGATCGCAGAATTTGGCGCGTCGCGGTTGGTCGAATGCGGGCCCGGCAAAGTGCTTTGCGGGCTAATTAAGCGCATCGATAGCGACATCATTTGTATGGGTTCAGAAGACCCGCTCGATTTCGACTCAGCGGTAGCCCAATTGCCGCGCTAAACAGCTTTAATTAAGCGGCGACCTCACTCGCCCATAGGTAAGGGATTGACATGACTGACACCAAAAAAATTGCACTAGTCACGGGCGCTAGCCGAGGCATTGGTAAGGCTATAGCCTTAGAACTCGCGCAAGCTGGCTTCTTCGTTATTGGCACCGCGACCACTGGGACTGGCAGCGCATCGATTTCGGACTATCTCGCCGCAGCAGGCTTAGAAGGAAAAGGCTTCTCTGCCGACGTCTCAAACGAAGAGTCAGTAGCCGCACTATTCGCATCGATACTTGCAGACCATGACGCCCCGCTGGTTATTGTTAACAATGCAGGCATCACTGCAGATAATTTATTAATGCGCATGAAGGGCGATGAATGGTCATCGGTAATCGACACTAACCTTGGGTCGATGTATCGAGTGTGTAAAGTGGGCGTTAAAGCCATGACCAAGGCACGATGGGGCCGAATCATTAATATTAGTTCTGTCGTTGGCGCAAGTGGTAATGCAGGCCAAACAAACTATGCAGCGTCAAAGGCGGGCGTCGAGGGATTTACTCGTGCGCTGGCGAAAGAGGTAGGCTCGCGTGGAATAACGGTAAATGCTGTTGCGCCTGGGTTTATTCAGACAGATATGACCAACGCGTTACCTGAAGCGCAGGCCTCTGCTCTAATTTCTCAGATACCCTTAGCGCGACTCGGTCAGCCAGAGGAAATTGCAAGTGTTGTTGCCTTTCTCGCATCTGAAAAAGGCGCTTACATCACCGGCGAAACTCTCCAAGTTAACGGCGGAATGTACATGAATTAGTTTGCTTGACACGCTGAATTTAGCCAATGCGCGAGCGCTAACGTCATGAGTTTATTAGTAGATTTTTAGACCGTAGGTAAATTCAAATTTAGGCATTACATCGACTCAAAATAGGGGTAAACTTGCACTACAATTTAGACGGTTAGCCCACTGCTTAGCAAGGCAACCCTAAAAAGGCGAGGTTCTAAGGCTTCTTAATATAAAGAGCCCGAAGCACGCTTCACCGTAGTCGCCAATAAGAAATTGCATAGGATTTTATCCTGTCAAGGCAGTCAAAAACCGTACAAGAGACAGTTTTAGGAGCTAATATAAATATGAGTAGCATCGAAGAGAGAGTAAAAAAGATCGTCTGCGAGCAGTTGGGCGTTAAAGAAGACGAAGTTAAAGCAACAGCATCATTCGTTGATGATCTAGGCGCAGACTCTCTAGACACTGTCGAACTAGTTATGGCTCTTGAAGAAGAGTTCGAGACAGAGATTCCTGACGAAGAAGCAGAGAAGATCACGACTGTTCAATTGGCTTGCGATTATATCAACGCCAATCTCTAAGTATCGCGCGAGCGACTTAGTGTCCACGAAGCTACTCCAGAGAAATCTCGAGTAGCTTTTGTGTTTCTGATGTTATTACTTTAGGAGCCAACCGATGAGTAAAAGACGCGTTGTGGTAACGGGACTTGGGCTTGTTAGCCCGGTCGGAAACGATGTGGAGTCTTCTTGGGAAGCGATGAAGTCCGGCAAAAGCGGAATCGAAGTCCTGACTCAGATTGATACGAGCGATTTTACCACTCACTTCGGCGGCTCAATTAAAGACTTCGACTGCGACCGTTATATTCCTAAAAAGGATGCCCGGCGCATGGATATTTTCATGCATTACGGCATAGCGGCGGGGGTGCAGGCTTTTGACGATTCAGGTTTAGGTGACACGCCCTTCGATCCTGAACGGTTTGGTGTGGCCGTTGGCTCGGGTATCGGTGGCATCAATATGATCGAGGCAACGTCATTGCTAATCGATTCATCAGGGCCACGCAAAGTCTCGCCCTTTTTCGTCCCCGGCTCGATAGCAAACATGATTTCGGGCAATCTCTCAATCCGCTTCAATCTCCAAGGCCCTAACATTGCGGTCACGACCGCGTGTACTACGGGGACGCATAATATTGGTCTTGCGGCCAACATGATCCAGAATAATCAAGCAGACATCATGCTCGCCGGCGGCTCTGAAATGGCGACGTCGCCCACGGGCCTCGCTGGATTCTGCGCCGCCCGTGCACTATCTATACGCAACGACGAGCCCTCAAAAGCAAGCAGGCCTTGGGACAAAGACCGCGACGGTTTCGTACTCAGCGACGGCGCTGGAGCCATCATGCTCGAGGAGCTAGAGCACGCAAAGGCAAGAGGCGCATTAATTTATGCCGAACTCGTTGGGTTTGGCATGAGCGGGGATGCTTATCACATGACCTCGCCCTCAGAAGGCGGGCGCGGTGCGGCGTTGTGCATGCGCAATGCGCTACTCAGCGCAGAATTAGATCCTAGCCAGATCGACTATGTTAACGCACACGGGACATCGACTCTCGCCGGCGATATAGCCGAGACCCAAGCGATAAAAAGCGTCTTTGGCCCTCATTCTGCGGCACTTGCAGTAAGTTCCAGCAAATCGATGATCGGTCATTTACTCGGTGCGTCAGGCGCAGCTGAAGCGATTGTCACAGTTCTATCGCTCAAAAATCAGATTATCACCCCGACAATCAACTTAGACACACCTGACGAAGGCTGCGACCTAGACTACGTACCGCATACCGCGCGCGATGCAACGCTCAAATATGCCCTGAGTAATTCGTTTGGCTTTGGTGGGACAAACGGCAGCCTGATCTTTACGCAGTACACATGAGGGCCGGCTAATTGCGTCCGCTCTGGCGGCAAATTACGGCGGCTGCGCTACTAGGCTTTTTGCTTCTGTGCGCAGCCGCAGCTTACCTATTATCGCCGCCTTCCCATCTTCCTTCTGCTAAAAGCGAACCAACACTGTTACCGATAGCCCGTGGTAGCTCCTTCAAAGCGATTGCCGCGAAACTTGAAGAGGCAGGCGTGATTCGTTCAGAGCTGGCCTTCGAGATACTGGCTCTGATTAAGGGAGAACGATCACTCCTAAAAAGTGGAGAGTATGAGTTTTCCCAAGGCATGTCAGCATCAGACGTGCTAGGCGACCTCGTTGCAGGCAGAGTAAAAAGCTATCAAATCACTTTTGTCGAAGGGTGGACGCTTGAGCGGTGCCTCGAGGCACTCTCCGCCAGCCCAGGGCTCATAAAAACGCTGAGCGGTATCGAGGACCCTGGCCTCATCGCCTTTCTTCAACAGGGCATAAGCAGTGCTGAAGGACTTTTCGACGCGAATACCTTTCGTTATGTTCGAGGCGACACCGACTTAGATCTGTTGCAGAGAGCACAAAAACAACTCGCCGAGAAATTAGCGGACTATTGGAATCATCGGCCACAGGGCTTGCCGCTTAATTCAGCCTACGAGGCGTTGATTCTTGCCTCGATTGTCGAAAAAGAAACAGGGAATGCTGAAGAGCGCTCGAGAATTGCTGGCGTTTTTTATAACCGACTAAATTCCGGCATGAGGTTACAATCGGATCCGACGACTATTTACGGGCTAGGCGATCGTTATACTGGAAGACTGACCAGAGAGCAGTTACGCGAAGAGACACCATACAACACTTACCGAATTGAGGGATTGCCACCTACACCTATCGCACTTGTCAGCGATTCAGCGCTCACCGCGGTGTTAAATCCTGAGATTCATGGGTATTTCTATTTTGTCTCGAATTCGAATGGCGGCCATGTTTTCTCAAGAACACTTGAAGAACACAATGCAGCCGTGGCAATTTACCGCGCAGGTCTTATCGACTCTGCGCCGCAAACAGACGCAATTAATGGGGACATCAGTGAAAGGTAAATTCATCACCATCGAAGGCGTCGAAGGCGTGGGCAAAAGCACTAACATTGCCAACATCGAAGCATTTCTTTACGCGCGAGGCATTGAGTACATAAAGACACGCGAACCTGGCGGCACTGTCATCGCAGAGAAAATACGTGAGCTATTACTCGATCCTGCGATTGAGTCGATGAGCGAATTAACCGAACTTCTTCTCGTCTTTGCCGCGCGAGCTGAGCACCTAGAAAAGGTGATACAACCCGCGTTGAACAAGGGTATTTGGGTGCTTTGCGACCGTTTCACCGACGCCACTTTCGCTTATCAAGGAGGCGGACGCGGGCTTTCGTTAGCCTCCATCGAGACTCTCCAAGACTTAGTCCAAGGTGAGCTAAGACCTGACCTTACAGTGATATTAGACCTCGATCCCGAAGTGGGGCTTGCACGCGCTCGCGAACGAGGAGAACTTGATCGTTTCGAGAATGAGGCACAGGCCTTTTTTCTGAAAGTTCGGGCCGCCTATTTATCGATAGCTGCGGCTAATCCGGAGCGCTGCCTTGTCATCGATGCGGGGCAATCTCTCGAACAGGTCAAACAGACCCTTGAGACGAGTCTCGCTGGTAAATTAGCCTATTTGGGGATCTCAGGTGAATAACGCCAACGCGTGGGAGTTTCCCTGGCTTCAGAACTTGCTCGAGTCGCTTCAACGCAGCCAGAATGACAGGACGCTCGCGCATGCTTATATCATTAGTGGCGCACGAGGGTTAGGGAAAGAGCAGATCGCGATTGCGATTGCTGCATTTCTTACTTGCGAAGTACCAAACCCCCAAGGCCCCTGCGGCGAATGCAAGGGCTGTAGACTGAACGCCACCGGCAACCACCCCGACGTACTGCTCATTGCCCCTAAAGAGCCAGGCAAAGCGCTTACTGTGGACCTCATCCGTAAACTAAGTGACTACGTGCATGTCTCAAGCCACGCAGGCGGCGCACGAGTCGCTGTGCTGGCTGCCGCGCATAAAATGAATAGCAGTGCATCAAACGCCTTGTTAAAGACACTTGAAGAGCCCCACGAGTCAACCTATCTCTTTTTAGTCACCGACTCGCCTGGCCTGCTGAGCCCGACGATCCGTTCGCGGTGTCAGCGCATAACCCTCCCAATCCCCGCGCTTGAGGTGAGTCTCGAGTGGATGCGTAAGCTATGTGGAGGAGAATTCGATGAGGCGCTCGCCACCAGCTGCCTGAAAGCGGCGGGCGGCAGCCCACTGCTAGCGATGGACATGCTTACCGATGAAAGCCTGCCTAGTCGGCAAGCATTAGAGCGCGCGTTCGTCGCCTGCCTTACCGGTATAGCCACTCCCGAAAGCCTCTTAGCGGCGCTGATGTTGGCCGAACCGGTCACAGCCATAGAGCAGATTCTCAGCACGACAGCGCACTATGCAAAGCTTATGCTCGACACAAACCAGCAAGCGGACGATGGCGCTATCGATACTGCGGTGCTTGGCGGACTGGTGTCGAATGCGACGTGGGCACAGTTTATTGAGCAAATTAGCGCTGTCGACGCAGACGAGAACACGAGGAGGAGGGTGCTGCTGGGTAACAGGCTGGTGCGGCTCTACGACGAAATCGAGAAAGCGCGCCGCCAGATCGACTCTCCAACCAACCCTAACACCAAGCTACTTTTAGAGTCGCTGTGCTGGCTGACCAGCCGAGCGCTTAAGTAGTTTCGACTAGCAAGGTTTCGACGCGCTCAGCTATCGCCAAGCTCGAGGTCAGGCCCGGCGATTCTATGCCGAACAAGTTCACAAGTCCCGGTAAGCCTGACGCTTTTTCGTTTCTAATAATAAAGTCCGATGCTGCACCTGAGGCGGTTTTCAGCTTTGTTCTTATACCCGAATAGCCTAGTTTCAATTTAGCCGGATCGAGCGCAGGAAAATACTGCTGCACCGACTTGGCGAACAGTGCCGCTTTCGACGGATCCACCGAATAATCAATGTTTTCGCACCACTCCGCGTCCGGCCCGAATCTGAGCGCACCACTCAAATCGATTGTGGCATGAATGCCTAGCGCATCATTTCCATTATCGGGAAGCGGATAAATGAGATGGCTGAACGGGTTGGCGCCTGTGTAATCGAAGTAACTGCCTTTGCTTAAAACTTGTTCAGGCACGCTAAAGATTTCACTCAGGTTTTGATCATCGGCTGCAGAGGTATACTCCTCGATAACCATCGTAGCTAAACGCTGTGCATCTAATCCCGCGCAATTTATCAGCGTATTCGCTCGAAGCGCATAGGGCTGTCGCGCGCGCCCGTCATCGACAATAGTCGACAGGAGAAAGCCGCGCTCTTCTGGCATAACAGACTCCACGCTGGTGGAATGGGAAAAGATTACGCCATGGCGCTCAGCACTATCTAGCAAGCTCCGCATATATGAGTGGCTATCGATAATGCCGGTCGAGGGAGAGAAGAGGGCGGAGCTAGCCTCCACGGCTGGTTCGATGCGAGTAAGCAACGCACGATCAATCATCCTAAGATTATTCACGCCATTTGCGCGTGCCTTTTCTTCTAGCGCCTCAAGTGCTGTGTCTTGGCCCGACTGCGCCACGATTAGTTTACCTATCCTCGAATGAGGAATCTCGAATCGACGACAGTAGTCGTAGAGCAGCTCCCGTCCATGGAGGCAAAGTTCGGCCTTTAAACTCTGGGCATCGTAGTAAATACCCGCGTGAATGACTTCGCTATTGCGGCTGCTCGTCTGCATCCCAAAGCCTTTTTCACGCTCTAGAATAACGATACTTTTTCCGACAAATGCTGGGCTTTTTGATAGCTGATAGGCTACCGCCAGCCCGACAACCCCTCCGCCAACAATAACAACATCGAAGCGGTCTAACTTCTTCGCTGCCATTATCGATTATCTTCTATAGTTCTAAAGGTGAGATTGATACGAGGCCCCACGGGTATTTTTGTTTTAGCGACTTGATGAACCCAGTTTTCTTGAACCCCAGGCTCCATAACAAGCAAACTGCCACTGTTTAGGGCTATGACTACTCTTTCGCTTCGTGCTGCCGACGTCATCTCGGGTGAGACTTTACGTTTCAACTGAAAGCGCCGTGTGGCGCCGAGACTTAAAGAGGCAATTCGCGGAGAGGGGCCGAGCTCCGGTTCGTCGTCGGCGTGCCAAGACACACTGTCCTCGCCTGACCGGTATTTATTAATGAGCACACAGTTAAACGCAGCGCCTGTTACCTGGTTCACCAAATCACGGATACTGCTCATTTCATGCGTCCACGGCATGGGTTCTAGACTAATATTTGAGTAGGCGTAGCGGCAATGCTCGGCGCCCATCCAGCATTGAAGCCGCGGCACAGGGAGTGTTCTGCCTGCGATGCGTATCTGATCTTGGCGCCACTGCGTGGTCGCATCGATCGCATCGAAGGCTCGGAGAGATAACGAGGCGTCGAAAAGGTTCGTGTATTCGACAATGAGATTATCCCCGAGAGCGTGACTAACGGCTGTCGGCGCGCGAGACACCCAATCGACTAAATCAGGCAATTCTTTGATTTTTTCCTCAGGGTCATTAAGCGCACTAAATAGATCATTTTGCATAGCGTCATTTTATTCTTAAATGACACTGACTCGCTAATAACTTTGCTTACCTTGTGTTAATTCGCTATCGTCCCACTATTTCCGGTAATAAAGATTACCGGAAATAGTGTAGAGCTAGACGACACATGCCCTGCGCCCCGAAAACAACTCTTTATATACATCTGGCAAAACCAGACTGGTGAACGCACCCTGACGAGACACCAATCAAATTTATGTGCCAAGGCGCCGTGGTTAGCTGAGAACACCGGATTAGTTTATTAACAAATAAAGCGTGGGAACGGCCCGTCGTCCCTGCAAGCTTTCGACGGCTACTCTTCAAGAAAGCGTCAGATAACCCGATAGCCTAACAAACGCATCCAACGCTTCTGCATTCTTACTGACACGACTATGGCTAAAACACCTCTATGCCCTCCTGCCTTCTTCGATACTTTAGAAGTAATGCAAAACCCGTATAAAAACCGGGTAAAGTCTGTCGATCACTTACCTGTCGCCACGCCCGAGAATGCTGTAGATGATTATCAGTATGCGAGCGAGTTTATCTTCAGCTATCGTGGCAGCCCTGACACGTTCAATACCTACCGACGCGAAATCGAGCATTTTTTACACTGGTGCTGGATAGTTCGCCATGAGTCATTGATATCGGTTGGACGCGAGCATATCGAAGAATTTATCGATTTCTCGCGCTCGCCCCCAAAATCATGGATCTCGCCGGTTAATGCGCCGCGGTTCATCCTCTCCATGGGTGAGCGTCGTCCCAACCCAGAATGGCGCCCGTATACCAGCACAACAGTGATCGACGGCGGCGAATACACGCTCTCTCAGTCCTCACTGCAATCTTTACTCGGTGTATTAAGTAGTTTCTTTAACTATCTGATTCAAGAGGAATATATTAAGTCAAATCCGATTGCCCAGCTACGCCAGAAAAGCAAATTTGTTCGCAAGCACCAAGGCCAAAGCAAAGT
>TARA_B110000503_G_scaffold73528_1_pt1 | contig 96084 bp, 88 predicted proteins | sample TARA_B110000503 | Tara Oceans TARA_B110000503 (sample SAMEA4397472) | marine metagenome | biome: Polar Biome; feature: [SRF] surface water layer (ENVO:00010504); material: water (ENVO:00002006), including particulate matter (ENVO:01000060) such as... | depth 5 m | reverse complement strand
CTATCTGCTCTATCTGCTCGTCTTTTGCTTGCTCGTTAGGCGTGCCGCAGCTAAATCCATAAGAGGCGATGGCGCGCGTTAACCGAACAACATTGTTAGGGTGTTTAGTTTCAGGAGATCCCCAAGTGCCGTCTGCGCAGATTATGAGTCGCTTCATCCCTGCTCCTTGAATCTTGGTCTTTGTTTTGTAGCCTTTGGTTTCAGCAACTAGTGAGTAGTCGCTCGCTAGACGATGTGCCCGATCCAGCGGCCTGCGAGCATGACGCCACACCAAAGGAGCAGGGAGGCTAATCCCGCAAGTCGAAGCCTGAGATGAGGCTTGCTGCTTGCGTCATCAGCTTGCAGCAGAGTGGAAAGGCTGCGGTGCAGGTGTAGCATATTTATCCCCGCAAGCGCGAGTAGAATAATTTTCCATTGGAACGCTGGGTTAACAACGTGAGAGGCGGCGCGGGTAATAAACATGCCTAGCCCTGTGATGGTCGCGATCATGAATGCACCCCACACCCAGGGGAGGATTTCGCGACCGAGCGTTGAAAGCGGGTAACGAACGGCGCCGACACCGAGGAGCCGCAGGTCTATCGTCGCAATCGCGCCGACAAGCAACGCCGCGGCGATTACGTGAATCGATTCGAGAAAGGGAAACCAAGACGTGCCGCCAATCTCCCAAGAAAGCGGCCAGTTCTCGATATCAATCCAGAAAGGGGCTTTTAACAGTTCCTCTAACATGACGTTCACTCTAGGTGGTGTTTAGCTCGGTGATGAGATTCGTGAGTTCTCTGTCGCGTATTTTTGGTTCGGGTGTCATCCGCTAAGCGGGATAGTAAAGATACTCCGCATAAGCGATCCAGCGTCCTGCCATGGCAGTCATTATCCAGAGTCCGAGGGAAAGCAACGCAGCGAGCTTGCACGTTACTCTTCTCGCTGCTGTGCGTGACCAAATATCCTCCCCTCGAAGACTGATTCGATAGACTAAAAAACTAAGCGCTATCGCGGGGAGTAAAAAAGCGAGCTTCCACAGAAACACAGGATTATCTAAATAACGAAAGGGACGTGCGAACAAGAAAAAACCGCCCGACACAGCATTGGCTAGAAGTGCCCACCACAGCCACGGCACGAGGCGCGTATTCATCTCAAAGAGCTGCTGGCTAGGGAGCGCTAGCCCCAGCATGCGCAGATTGATCATAACGACGCTTCCCATAATCGCTGCTATGCCGAGAATGTGCACGGTTTGAATGATCGGTGGAAAGCCGGGGATGCTTCGCAGAGCCCAGAGTGCGCCGGCCTGCAGCGCACCGCCGTCGATGGCTTCCGCCAAAGTTAAAAACACTGCGTCCACGGCGATACTCCGTTACAGATACTTGTCAGTCACAGCGCCCTCGGAGGCTGAGGCAACCGTCGCGGCATACTTTGCCAGCACACCGCGCGTGTAACGCGGCGCAGGCTTTTGCCATTTGGCAAGGCGGGCAGCAATTTCTTCATCGCTGATATGTAGCTCGACCGTATTTGCGTCGGCATCTATCGAAATCTTATCGCCTGTCTCAACTATCGCGATCGGCCCGCCTTCACTCGCTTCTGGCGTCACATGGCCCACAACGAAGCCGTGGCTACCGCCAGAGAAACGGCCATCGGTGATGAGGGCAATCTCTTGACCCAACCCTTTACCCATAATTGCAGACGTTGGGCTGAGCATTTCGCGCATGCCCGGCGCACCGCGAGGCCCCTCATATCGAATAACAAGGACGTCGCCCGAGACGACTGTGCCGTCGAGCACGCCGGCGAGACACTCCTCTTCAGAATTGTAGACGCGGGCGTTGCCCGTAAACGACACGCCTTCTTTACCGGTGATTTTAGCGACCGCACCACCCGGCGCAAGATTGCCACGCAGCACACACAGGTGGCTGTCTTTTTTGATTGGATTGTCGAATGGGCGAATGATGTCTTGGCCGTCGGGGTAGGGCTTCACGTTCGCAAGGTTTTCGGCAAGAGTCTTGCCTGTAACCGTCATACAGCTTCCATCAAGCATGCCAGCATCAAGCATGGTTTTCATAAGTGGCTGGATACCGCCTATCTTGATTAGCTCCGACATCAAATATTTGCCGCTTGGTTTTAAGTCTGCAACCATCGGCGTCTTCTTGCCAAGGCGGGTAAAGTCGTCGAGTTCAATGTCCACGCCCATTGAAAACGCCATCGCAATAAGATGGAGAACAGCGTTTGTTGACCCGCCTAGCGCGATGACGACTTTGATTGCGTTCTCGAAGGCGGCGCGCGTCATGATGTCAGAGGGCTTAATGTCATTTTTTACGAGATGCATTATCGCTGCGCCCGCGTCCAAACAGTCTTGCTGTTTTTCAGGAGAAATTGCATCTTGCGCAGAGGAATTTGGCAAACTCATGCCCATCGCTTCTATCGCCGAGGCCATTGTGTTGGCTGTATACATGCCACCGCAAGATCCGGGTCCGGGGATTGCGGTCTCTTCGATATTTTTAAGTTCAATATCCGACACCTTGCCGGCGGCGTGACCACCAACGGCTTCGAAAACTGACACGACATTAGTGTGGTTCGGGCCGGGCTGAATTGTGCCGCCATAGACGAAAATCGAAGGTCGATTTAGTCGCGACATGCCCATTAAAAGCCCCGGCATATTTTTGTCGCAACCCCCGATGGTAATGATGCCATCGTGACCCATGCAGCCCGAGACTGTCTCGACGCTTTCGGCGATGACCTCACGCGAAACCAAAGAATATTTCATTCCTTCGGTGCCCATCGATATGCCGTCAGAAATAGTCGGGCAGCTGTAAATAATGCCTTTGCCGCCTGCCGCGTCGGTCGCTTTGTTTACGTCTTCGGCGAGTTTGTTTATGTGCATGTTACAGGGAGTGACCATGCTCCATGTGGACGCGATGCCGATCTGTGGTTTCTTAAAGTCATCATCGCTGAATCCCACGGCGCGCAGCATGGCGCGGCTCGGTGCTTGCTCGACTCCGTCGACGACGAGTTTTGAATATTTGCGGCTGTCTTTATCGGTCATGGGTGGTCACCTTCATCTCTTGTGGCACTTTAATTTGGCAGTTTGGCGGTTGCCTTCGCTTTTTTGATGCGAGCGGTAGGCTTGGTGGCCGGCGAGCTTTAGCCAAGAGGCTGAGCCAAATGGCTTCGCGTTGCGGCACACGAATCGGCACTCAATATACACTAGCGCTTATGCCGGTGCATGCCCTTTGGCTTAGCGAAGGCTTGGGGTATAGTTGGAAGGCTAAACGCCGTGGCTTAAAAACGTTATGGCGTGGGGATTTCTGTTAGTTTGCCGCGAGGTGGCCTGAAATCGATCTAGCATAGTTTTATCACCGCACTCGTTCGATGTATTACACCGATAGGAAAGAGGAAGTTTCATGTTGATTTTGCAGTACTGGAACACGATGACCACCGCCCACCCAAACCCTTTATCTCTAAAACCGAAATTCTCAAACGTGAAATTCGCAGCCGTGCCGCAAGCCAATGCAGCTAAATCCGCTGGTAATCTTTGTGCCATTCGATCAATCGCCGGCGTACTGAGTCGGGACCGACTCGCGATGCTCTTCGTCATCGGCCTATCTGCAAATGCGACAGCTCAAGACGCCGCATCGGCAGACGACGCAGCGGTGCTTTATGCTGCCAATTGCGCCGCTTGTCATAACAACCCGTCGGATCGCGCGCCGAGTCGCGAGGCGCTTTTTTTCTTTAATCCCAATGCGATTTATCACGCGCTCAACAATGGCATTATGCGTACTCAGGGCCAAAATCTTAGCGACGATCAGAAAATCGCGATAGCCGAATATTTAACCGACGCAGAATATAACCGAGACAGACTCGAACGATTTACCGCCTGCAAAGAGCCTATGGGCGAACTTAATCTGGCCGCGACGGGAGTTGGAACGGTTGGGGCGTGACCGAAAATGGACAGCGTTACCAGCCTGAGTCTCCGCTTAATTCAGCCAATCTAGCGGATCTCGAGGTCGCTTGGGCGTTCGGTGTCGAAGGTGCCTCGGCTGCGCGTGCGCAGCCTGCGGTTGTGGACGGTGTGATGGTTATGGGTTCGCCCTCGGGTCAGGTGTATGCGTCAGATTTGGCGACCGGCTGCCACTATTGGACTTACGCCGCCATTGCCGAGGTACGTGCCGCGCCGACGATCGTCTATGTGGCAGATTTAGACGCGACGGTTGCGATTGTAGCCGATCAGTCTAACCGCGTTTACGCCCTAGACATGCGCGATGGCAGCAAGCATTGGCATGCTGACCCAGACGCGAATCCTTGGGCCGTAAGCACCGGTGCGCCAGTCGTACACGACGGAGTCGTGTTTGTCCCTGTGTCGTCGATGGAGGTTGCCGGTGCCGGTAATCCTCAGCATGTGTGCTGCACATTTCGCGGCAACGTTGTTGCGCTCGACTTAGCGCTCGGCGATGTTCTGTGGCAAACCTTCATTATGGACGAGGCACAGGTCGTAGGCACAAATGCTGTGGGCAACGACATTATGGCCCCTTCGGGCGCGCCGATTTGGGGTTCAGCCACGTTCGATGCGAAACGCAACCGCGTGTATGCCGGAAGCGGGCAAAATTATAGTCGACCTACAAGCGATACAAGCGACTCGGTCATCGCGTTCGATGCAGCGACAGGCGCCATCGATTGGGTGATGCAGACAGTTACGCAAGACGCGTTCACGATGGCCTGCACCATGAGCGCAGAACATCCAAACTGTCAGAAGCCTGGCCCCGATGTAGACATTGGCGCACCGGTACTTGCAGCGACTCTGTCTAACGGTCAAGACATTGTTGTCGCCGGCACAAAGGGCGCAGAGGTTCTGGGGCTAGATCCCGATGACGGAGGCAAAGTGCTCTGGCGGGTTAGCGTAGGCCGCGGCAGCCCGCTCGGGGGTATTCATTGGGGCATGGCATTCGAGGGCGACGTGGTTTACGTGCCTGTGTCGGATCGAATCCCCGGAGGCGATGGCGAACCGTTGCCGGGTCTGCACGCAATCGATATGAAGACCGGGGGCACCCTGTGGAATGCAGCGGCACCTAAGCGCTGCGTTGGCTTTGGCTTTAGCTGTTCCGAAGCGTACTCCGCACCGGTTACCGTTGTGGGTGATGTCGTGCTTGCCGGCGCGCTTAACGGTTTCTTGTTTGCGCATAATCGCGAGACAGGTGAACTGGTTTGGGAGCTCGACACCAAATTAGACTACGCTACGATAAACAATGTGCCTGCGAGCGGGGGTGCGATCGACGCAGCGGGTCCTGTTGTTGCCGGTGACTATCTCATCGTTAACTCCGGCTACGCACAGTTTGGTCAATTAGGAGGCAATGCGATGATCGTTTACCGACTGCCTCAGGCTGAATCAGCAGAATAGCGCGAGTGCATTACAAGCGCGCCGTGGTTGTTTCTGTAATCACGTCCGATTACGGCTAGTGTCACGCGCCGCGGTCGCCTATGCTGAGGTCTGAACTCGCAGAGTAGGAGAGGGCAGGCGCGTCGTTAGCCTGCACATGAACGATGAAGCCACTGCAACTAGCCGACGGTGCCACCCTTCTAGATTCCGCCGTTTACGAGAGTGCGCGACAAGCGCGAGATCCTCGCTATGACGGACGCTTTTTTATCGGCGTGCTGACGACAGGCATTTACTGTCGTCCTATCTGTCCCGTTCGAATACCCAAACAAGAAAACATCCAGCTCTATCGGTCTGCCGCGGCGGCGGCAACGGCGGGCTTTCGTCCTTGTTTGCGCTGCAGGCCAGAGTCTTCTCCCGGCACGCCAGCGTGGACTGGCGGATCATGGAAAGTCACCCGTGCACTCGAGATGATTGAGCGTGGCTTTCTGGACGTCAGCACGCTAAGCGCACTCGCAGCGAAGCTCTTCATTGGCGAGCGGCAACTCGGACGGCTGTTCCAACAGCACTTAGGCGCAGCCCCCAGTGAAGTAGCACAGACGAGGCGATTGCATTTCGCGAAGAAGCTCATAGACGAAACAGATTTGCCACTCACGACACTCTGCTTCGCGGCAGGTTTTGGCAGCGTTAGGCGCTTTAACGCGGTCTTAAAGCAAACCTATGGCAAGAGTCCGCGCGAACTCAGAGCACGGCGTTTAACCCGCACGAATCGCGAGAGAGTGAGTGAAGGGAGTGAAGGGAGTGAAGGGAGTGAAGGGAGCAAGGGAAGTATAGGAAGTATAGAGAGTGCGGTAGGCGCAATCGTGCTCACCCTAAGTTACAGGCCTCCCTTCGACTGGACAGCACTGCTGAGTTTTCTGGCCTATCGCGCTATACCCGGTGTCGAACAGGTCACTGAGTCGAGTTATGCGCGCAGCTTCAGAGTAATCAATAACGAGGGTAAGGTCGACGCGCAAGGGCATTTTATTGCGCAGTTCAGCACAGACGCCAATACCGTTTCGCTCAGTGTCTGGATAGACAACAAAGCTGGGCTTCAGCGGGTGGTTGAGCGCGTTCGCGCGATACTCGACCTGCGTGCAGACAGTGAGATAATCGACAGCACACTTACTCTTGACCCTCGACTTGCCAAGTTGGTTGCGCGTTACCCGGGGACCCGCGTGCCAGGCTGCTGGAGTGGTTTCGAGGTCGCCCTTCGCGCGATTCTCGGGCAGCAGGTGACGGTGAAGGCAGCGTCTACGCTCGTGTCGCGCTTGGCGATGCGACACGGAGAGGCGTATGACTGCGACCAAGAAGGTATCGACTACTTTTTCCCAGAAGCTGAGGCCATCGCGATCGCCGATCTGGAGGGACTGGGAATTGTGCGAGCGCGCGTAGCGGCAATTACAGATGTCGCTCGCCGGATAGTCGCAGGTGAACTCGATATTGGCCCGAATGCATCGCTCGAGGCGTTTGTCCGTGCTTTTTGCGAGATTAAGGGAATCGGCGAATGGACTGCGCATTACGTTGCCATGCGGGCACTGGCCGATCCTAACGCTTTCCCGCATTCCGATCTCATCTTGCTCCGCGCGGCGGCAGACACAGATGAGACACTAACCCCGCGAATGCTGAAGGCGAGGGCGGAGCCTTGGCAGCCTTGGCGCGCCTATGCAGTGTTGTTGCTCTGGCGTGGTTACGCCGCGATTGAAAAATAAACAGGGTATCGGCACCCAGAGGCAAGGTGAAAGGGGAGAAGGTGACATGTCAGCGAAAGAAGAAGTTATGAAGAGCACACAGCTATTCACTTACCTCGACACGCCGATCGGCGCACTTTTACTCGCCGGCGATGGGGAGTCATTAACTTTGCTCGGCTTTCCGTCGGGCAAAATGCAGAGACGTCACGAGGACTCCTGGCAGCGCAGCGATACGGCCTTCGCAGAGGCACGTGCGCAGCTGACGGCGTATTTTTTGGGTGAGCTTAGTGATTTCGATTTGCCGCTAAATCCACAAGGCACCGAATTTCAAAAAGAGGTCTGGCTAGCGCTGCGTCAGATACCCTATGGCGAGACCTGGAGCTATGGAGAGCTCGCCCGGCAAATAGGCAGGCCGAAGGCATCGCGTGCCGTGGGCGCAGCGAACGGCGCCAATCCATTGCCAGTCATTATTCCTTGTCACAGGGTGATCGGTGCGAACGGCAAATTAACCGGATTTGGTGGCGGCATCGAGACCAAACAGCATCTCCTCGCACTAGAGCAAACGTATTTGGCAAGTTGCAGGTGAGCATTGGTCAATTGTTGGTCTAATACCTAGCGGTCTTCTTTTGCTAGAATGTGAGTCCTGCTGCTTAGCTTCTCCTATCGCTGCCGAGCTGTAGGGCAGGATAATCAGTCATAGTAAACATTGAGCAGAGAGAAAGAGACAGCATGCGCAGTAGTCAGCAGCACATTATCGAAAGCGTTAACGGATGGCTTGCGGATGGCCAGCCGGTTTGGGTCTGTACCATTCTCAAAACATGGGGATCATCGCCTCGGCCTATCGGTGCAATGCTTGCTTGCAACAGCGCGGGCGAGTTAGTCGGGTCGCTGTCCGGCGGTTGCATCGAAGAAGATTTTCTCGAGCAGCTAAGAGATGGATCGTTAAAGGCACGATATGACGCCGAAGGCGGTCCGTTTGTTATCGAATACGGGGTTACCGAGGCCGAGCAGGCGCGACTGAAGCTGCCCTGCGGGGGACAGCTTCATGTGTTGCTCGAATACGTTGAGCCATCGCCCGAAAATAGAGGCGTCTTTGCTGCGCTGGTGCAAGCATTACAGAGTCATTCGAAAGTGAGTCGGCGTGTCGATTTAGTCACGGGTGCGCTCAGTGTTTATAGTCTCGAAGCCAGTTCAGTCGCAGACGAGGTGGAAACGGCGGAGGCGGCGAGTGAGTCGGGAGCGGCGCCTGTCGAGCTCGACGAAGGCGTAATGCTGCATCGCCTGAGCCCGGTCTATCGACTGCTGCTATTAGGCGCCGGAGACGTTGCCCGCTATGTTGCAGAAATGGCGATCGCGCTCGAATACGAAGTCACTTTGTGCGATCCACGACCGAATTACCTCGATCATTGGTCAGTGAGCGGCGTTGAGATTTCGGCAAGCCTGCCAGATGATTTGGTGCGGGCTAAATTCAGCAACCCCTATAGCGGCATCGTCGCCCTTGCTCACGATCCTCGAGTCGACGATATGGCGCTGATGGAAGCACTTAAAACTGATGCGTTTTATGTCGGCGCGATGGGGTCTGAGAGAACCTCGGCCGCAAGACGGGAAAGACTTCCAGAGCTTGGGCTAAGCGAGGCAGAGATTGCCACATTGCACGCGCCGATAGGATTTCAGATAGGCAGCAAAACACCGGCAGAAATCGCGATCGCAGTGATGGCCGAAATTACCGCTGTGCGCCACGGCCGACGAGACTGACAGCCTCGTTACTCCTAATCAATCCCTAATTCGACGCCCGCTTTCTCGAGCGACTCTAGCCGTCGTGCGCCCGCAAGAATGCCAATGATGCCGTAATTACCTTCGTGGCAGGCGTATTCATAAATTGGCTCGTCGATGCGCGACAGCGGGTATTCGCCCGACCACTGAGCGGTATAAACCGAAGGGTCGTCGACGGTAAATCCGTAGATCAACTTATTATTGCCGTCGCGGCGGAACGTCTCGATCACGGTCAGATTATCTGTCGGCGCGCCTCTGTAAAGATGCCACGGATTATAGTGTTTGGTTTCTACGATAAGCGTATCGCCTTCCCAGCGCCCGATTGAGTCCCCCATCCATTTATTCAGCGCAGGTGAGGCGGCCGATCTTTCGTCGCTGATCTTAATAATGCGCGCGTCGTGCACCATCTCGATGATAATCGTGACATAGCCTGGCGACTGAACGATCTGCATGTGGCTGTTGTACATAACGGGGCTCATTACCGGCCCTGAGCTGTTGCCGAACGAAACAAGGCAGCGTTCGCCTAATGAACGCCCTTCGGGCCCATCGTTGCGGTCGGGCCGGCCTGCGGCGAGTGCTGCCATCGTGTCGTCGAATCCCGCCACGCGCTCTGGTATGCGGCCATTAGCAGGCTCGATTACTGCAGAGGTTCGAAACTCACCATCGATTGTGGGCAAGAACATGCCACGGTCAGTCCAGAATAGGTCGTAATTGCCTACGGGCGGCAGCGCCTCGGCGGCAGGCGCTGGCCTGTCTGGGTCCAGAGGTTCGTTATCCTCTTCGACTGCCTGCTGCGCCTGTCGTTCGAGCTCGATCGCTTCGGCTTCGGTATACGCGCGCTTGGTGCCGAGTTCAGCAGGGCGTTCGAAAGGCATAACGGTCGCATTTTTCCAATTGCCCTGAAGGTCGGGCACGCCCCATTCGGTAACGCCTGATTGAGCATGTGCAGTGGATGCGATGGCTAACACTGACGTAAGGACAGACAGGAAGCTTAGCGGCGACGCGGTGTGGCCGACAGTGCGTGATATTCCGATTGGCATTGTGCCGATTGACTTTATAAACGTGGCTAGCATGGTCTCTCCAAGGCGACTGACGCATCGATTTCGCGCATACCGGCGCGCATCCTTTAAAACGGTGACTCGACGCCACAGCTGCTGACGTTATTTTATTGAGAAGAATAATAAACCAGAGGCTAGGCCAAGGAAAGCGCTTCAACTGCTCTGGTAACCGCTTGTTAGAGCGGCGCTCGGCGCGGCCACGGAGCTGCACTCTCCAGCTGTGCTGCAAGCTTGAGCAGCACAGCATCTTGGCCCCAGTCGGCACTCATCTGGATGCCAATAGGCAGCCCAGTGCTTGAGCTATGCAGTGGCACCGACATACTGGGTGCGCCCGTGCCATTGTAAAAGGCCGTGAAGCCGCTGTACTGGCTGAATTTGGCGGCGTAATCTTTTAGGTCGGTGCTGTTCATATTGAGCCAGCCGAGTGGCGCAGGCGGCTTGCTGAGTACCGGCGACACGATTATGTCGACTGTCTGGTGGAAAGCGTGCATCGCCAGCTCTAGGCGCCGAAGGCTGTCGCGTGCCTTCACATAGTCAGAGGCGGTGACTTTGGCGCCGCCCTTGGCCATCACCTTGGTCGAGAGTTCGACCGGCGCCTCATCGAGGCTAAGTCCTAGTGAGTCTAGCCGCGGCTGTATGCTTTGTAGTACATGCGTACCTATGATTTTAGACATGGCACTGGCTGCCCGCGAATGGTCTGCCGGATGAGGCTGTTCTTCGACGCTGTGACCAAGACTTTCAAGTAATCTCCCCGCCGCACGGACGCCTGCGAGCACTTCGGTATCGATCAGCTCACCTGTCGGATGTGTGGTGACAAGCGCTATGCGCAGCTTAGCGGGCGGCGCTTGTTTAAGCGCGTCGGAGAAGCTCGGGTTCGTCCCAACAGTCTGCTGGGCGAGCAGAGGGTTGGCGAATAAATCGTGAGTAGTCAGCGTAATCAAGTCGAGAAAAGCGGCACTGTCGCGAACCGTTTGGCTCACCACATGCCCGACACTGAGCCCGCTCCAACATTCGGCGAGCGTGCCTTCTATAGTCGTAAGTCCGCGACTTGGCTTGAGACCAAAGAGGCCGCAGTTGGCTGCAGGAATACGGATTGAACCACCGCCGTCGCTGGCGTGTGCGGCGGGGACAATGCCCGCTGCGACGGCAGCAGCAGCGCCACCCGACGAGCCGCCAGTGGAGTGAGTGAGCTGCCATGGATTGCGGCAAGCGCCAGTCAATACAGGTTCGGTGGTTAGTGTGAGGCCCCATTCGGGCGTGTTAGTTTTGCCCAGTATGTTAAGCCCCGCATCGACATAGCGCTGCACTATTTTGGCGTTGTCTTGAGCGATAAAATCCTTAAACAACGCACTGCCAAAACAGGCAGGCAGACCCGCGGCGGGGCTCAGGTCTTTGATAAGAAATGGCACGCCTGCGAGCGGGGAAGAATTGTTTGGGCTCGCTGCCTTTACTCGAGCAAGCGCGGCGTCATAGCCCTCGTGCACGATCGCATTAAGGGCGGGATTAATCTCTTGCGCGCGATCGACTGCGCATTGATTGACTTCTAAGGCGCTAAAATCGCCGCGGGCGATGCCTTCGCCAAGTGCGACGGCGTCCAATGTCAGATAGTCTTCTTTTGAGAGCATAATAACCTCTGTTTTCTGGCCCTAATTATCGAAGCGTCCCGCGGTATACCATTTCACCTCACTCGCTCGTGTTTCAACGAGATCGACAACATCGAGGATCAACGCAAAAAGCGCCATCCTCACCACGACGCCGTTGTCGGTCTGCCTAAAAATCGCGAGATTAGGATGCAGGTTCAGGTCGTTATCGAGCTCGTTCGCCTCTTCGCGTGAATCGCGTGGCAGCGGATGCATGATGACCGTATTGGGGGCGCAGTTACGCGTGTAAATTTCTTGATTAAGTTTGAAGCGGCCGCGGTAAATATTGGCTTCAAGGCGGCTGCTAAACCGTTCTTCTTGAATGCGGGTAAGATACACAGTGTCGTTGTCGTTAAGGCCTTTTTCCATGTCATCGGTTTCGATAACACTGTGGCCCGCGGCGCGTAATTCGGCCACGATATTTTCAGGCATTTTAAGTTCGGCAGGAGAGATCAGCGTAAACGTGATTTTGGTAAATAACAGAAGCAGCTGCGAAAGCGAGTGCACGGTGCGGCCATGCTTCAGATCGCCCACCATGGCTATGCGCATGCCGTCTATTTTACGATTGTTCGCATTGAGCTCTTTTTTAATCGTGTAAAGGTCAAGCAGTGCCTGCGAGGGATGTTCATTAGGCCCGTCGCCGCCGTTAATGACAGGCACGCGGCTCGCGCGCGAAAACTCCTCTACCGAGCCCGCCTGCGGGTGGCGCATGACGATAATGTCGCTGTAGCCGCTGACCACTCGTGCGGTATCGTAGAGAGACTCGCCTTTTGAGATCGATGAGGTTTTAATGTCTGAGGTTTCGCGTACATAGCCGCCGAGTAGATTAAACGCGCAGCCAAAACTAAAGCGCGTGCGGGTGCTCGGCTCGAAAAACATATTGCCTAGAATAGCGCCGTCCAGCGCGTTGGTGCGACGCTCTCGACGCGCGAAGGGCTGCATACTGTCGGCGACATCGAAGACGCGCTCGATGGCGGCTCGGTCGAACTGGGTGACGCTGGTGATATGGCTGCCGCGGAAATCCATGTAGCTCGTTTATCCTTATTTTTCTTGATGCTGCTGACTGTTATGAATAGCCTGAGTGCCTCGTTTCTCGAAATGATCTGCCCTCTAAGCTGAGGTTGAGAGGCTAACCGCCGATAAGTCTACTACAGTTGCGCGCCACGCTGTAATCGCCGATAACGCCTTTCTGCGAAGCGGCTCCTTTTCATACAGCGGAGCGTCAATAACCGCATCGAATTAAAGAGAAAATTGGAGAAGAGAAGGATGGCGGGCAAAAGCATCTACTGGTACGACTTCGAGACCTTCGGTAAAGACGCGAAGCGCGGCCGAGCCTCGCAGTTCGCAGGTATCCGCACCGATGAAGACCTAAATATTATCGGTGAGCCTCTGCTGCTCTATTGTAAGCCGAGTCCGGATTTCCTCCCTGAGCCGATGGCCTGCTATATCACCGGCATCTTGCCTCAGAAGGCTGCGGCTGAAGGACTTTGCGAGCGTGAGTTTATCGAGCGCATCCTGGTCGAATTTTCAGAGCCCGGTACCTGTGTCGCAGGCTATAACAGTCTGCGTTTCGATGACGAGATGACAAGGCAGTTGCTCTACCGCAATTTTCACGACCCTTACGAGCGCGAATACAAGAACGGTAATTCACGCTGGGATCTTATCGATGTCGTGCGCCTGAGCGCTGGCGTTCGCCCCGATGGGATTAAGTGGCCGCTGCGTGAAGACGGTTCGCGCAGTTTTAGGCTAGATCAACTGACGGTGGCTAACGGTATCGAGCACGGCGCGGCGCATGATGCGCTTGCTGATGTTATTGCAACCATCGAAATGGCAAAACTCCTGCGTAAAGCGCAGCCTAAACTTTATGATTATGCCTACGGACTTCGTTCTAAGGCTGCGGTTCGGGCGCAATTTGACCTGGTGACACACAAACCGGTGCTGTTTATATCGATGGCTTTTCCTGCGCGACAGGGTTGTCTGTCCTTTGTCATGCCGCTCTGTCCGCATCCCACTAACAATAACGCAATTATCGCTTGCGATCTTCGGGTAGACCCCGCGCATTGGCTAAGCCTTTCCGCCGAGGAATTGGCGACGAGACTCTATAAGCGTCGGAGCGAACTTCCCGAAGGAGAGGACGCGGTGCCGCTGCATGTTATTGCAACTAATAAATGCCCAGTCATAGCGCCAATAGGGGTGCTCGATGAGGGGCTTGCGGCCCGCTACGGCCTAGATAATACGATTTGGAAACGGCATTTTGAGGCTATTCAAGCAGCAGATGTAGCGGCGACTGTGACGACCGCGTTTGGGCGTGCAAGCGAAGGCGCGGCCGAGACGGATCCTGACTTCATGATTTATACGGGTTTTTTCGGTGACTCAGACAAAAAATTGATGCAAACCGTGCGCCGGTCAGCGCCAGCCGATCTTGGGCGTCTGGATATCCCCTTTAGAGACCCGCGATTAAAAGAGATGCTGTTTCGTTATCGCGCGCGCAATTACCCTGAGACCCTCACGGACGGCGAGTGCAAGCAGTGGCAGAGCTTTTGTTTGTCCCGCGTCAATGACAGGCATGCCCGAGAAATCTACGCTGCCGGCGTCGCTGAGGCGAGGGGGCGAGGAGGGGCTGAGGCCGAGTCGCTGCTAGAATCGTTGAATGCGTATGTCGATTCTCTAGGCGTCGAACACAAATAGCGTAGAGAACGCCAAAGCTAATCACAGAAGCCTCGCTACCTATTAGTGTGGGAAACCAGTAAAATTCGCCCAGTAATAATGTCAGGCAGCACCACCTTTCAGGTGAGTGTTATCAGCTTATGAAAGCGATCGTGAACGCCTACTATGTCGAGGGAATATGGACAAGTTTCAAGAGATCAGGCCGTATCAAGACGATGAGGTGGAAGCGGTCCTTGAGTCACTGCTGCGAGATGCTGAAATGCTCGACAGTATCGCCCGCTTTTATGCGCCTAATTTCTCACGCGTCCTCCCTTTCGTAGCGCGAATATTCGCGAAATCAAAGTTAAAAAAGCAGCTGCGCGGCGTCGATAGCATCCGTGAAATCCAGCACGTGATCGCGACATACATGGACAAGATGATCGAGGAGACGACGACGTCGCTCACGCATTCGGGTCTTGAAAATCTGAGGCCTGGGCGAAGCTATGTCTTTATTTGCAATCACCGCGATATTGCCATGGACCCAGCGTTCGTAAACTATATGCTTTATCACGCAGGATTCGAGACGCTACAGATAGCGATTGGCGATAATCTATTGAAGAAGCCGTTTGTGTCCGATTTGATGAGGCTTAATAAAAGCTTCATCGTTAAGCGTTCGGTTAAGGGACGAGAGCTGCTTGCCTCACTAAGGTTGTTATCAGAATACATCCATTACTGCATCGAGACGGAAAGCAATGTTTGGATAGCGCAGCGTGAGGGCCGAGCGAAAGACGGAATAGATCGGACTGACCCTGCGCTGTTGAAAATGCTCGCTATCGCACACCGCAAAGAACCGATGCGTGAGAGCCTAGGCCGGCTGCATATCATTCCGGTGACTCTTTCTTACCAATACGATGCCTGCGATACGCTGAAGGCACAAGAACTCTATATGCGTGAGAAAGAGGGCCGGTTTCAGAAAGACGAAGGCAGCGACATTCGTTCGATAGTGACAGGGATGATGGGTGAAAAAGGCGCGGTGCATGTGGCGTTTGGAGAAGAATTGGAACTCGATTCGGATGAGCCTGAAAAAATTGCTACGGCAATCGATGCGCAAATACTTGCTAATTATCGGCTTCAGGATATTAACTATCTTGCGCTACAACGATTGCTCGACGAGGGGCAACTCACCGAGACGGAAACCCTTAAAGCCTCAGATATTCTCGCAAATTGGCAAGCCAAAGCAGACGATTTGTTGGCCTTCGAACATCGTCTGAGCAGCGTAGCTGCGGAGCTACAACCGTATTGGCTGCGCAGCTATGCGAATAGCGCGATACTTAAAGTCTAGCTGGCGAGCACGGCTCGTCGGTTCTGCGCTACACCCGCTATTATAGCTCACCGTGCTATCCGCGGTTTAGTTTTGCAGCCGCAACTTCAAAGCGCTCGCGCAGTTCTTTTCGTTTTTCTGGCGAGAGGGGGCCTAGGCATTGCAGTCTCAACTGTTCATCGCGCGAGTGCTTGATAACGTCAGCAGCTGAACGCTTGGCTTGCCCAAACACGGCTTTAAGCTGTTCTAATTGCAACTGCATGCGGAGCGCCTGATCTGCACTTGGCGTGTCTACATTGGCGCTAATTTCAAGTTCTGTGCAAAGCCTTGCGGCACTGATTGCAGCCTCACTGCTTAACTTGTCTAGATCGGCAGCTTTGGTAGCCTTGAGTAACGACGCGAGGCGTGCGTCTAAAATGGCTGTGAACGAATCGTCATCAGGCCTTGTTAGCGCCTTCCAGTCTTCCGAATCAAAGGCAGCTTTCGCAGTCGCAAACTCGTCTGCGTCTTTAGCGCTTAGGAGACTTGCTTCAAATGCGTCGAGCTTGTCAGTTAATGCACTCACCGCCGCGATCCGCTGCTGCTGTCTCTTGTCAGGAAGCGCTTTATAACGCGTATCGAATCGACGCTTAAGCGTAGTAAATCGCTCGGTATAGATTTTGCCGCGATTCCCAAGCTTAGGGCTAAGTGCCGCAGAGAACTGTTGGGACTGATCTTGGTACTGCTCACGAGCTTGCCTAAACTCCTCGTCATCAAGGGCAAGCAGTGACTCAAGCGAGCTGAGCAATGCGTCGAGCTCGGCGCTGACCTTCGCTATGTCGATATTGACATGGGCTGTCTTCGAATTACGATTCGCAGCGTTTTCTCGGCGCGGTCTGCCCTCGGCTGAATCGCCCGTCTCGCGGGTGAAAATGCTGTCACACGCGGCGCGGAAGGCGCGCCAATAATTCTGATCATCTTTATGATTGCTGGGGCCTATTTCTTTCCATTGGCGTTGAAGCTCTTTGGCTGCACGCATAGCTTCAGCGCGGTCATCAGAGGCCGCTAAGGCTTCGGCTTGGGCAATCGCTTCGAGTTTACGATTGGCGTTCTCTTGGCTCGCTTCGCGGCGTAACTTACGCAAATTATTGAGAAGTCCGTAATAGCGCTTTTGCAGCTCTTTTATCTTGGCTTGCTCAACCGGCGCTGTGTCTTTCCAGCGCTGTTCTGCAGCGCTGATAATGGTGCCGATTTCCGCTGCGAGGCGCTGTTCATTTGCCTTGGTATTCTCGCTTGAGTCGCCATTCTCAGCTGCTGCTGTGTCTGCACTGCTTAGGCGCTCGAAATCAGCCTCGAGCTGCGCGCAAAGCGCGACGCGGTTGTCGAAATTTTCAACTAGCGATTGTTTGCGCTGTTTAAAATGGTCTTTACACGGAGCGTAGGCATCGTCAGACAGCTTTTTAAATTTCTTCCACAGCGATTCATTCTGCTGTGACCGCCCCAGCGTTTTCCATTCTTGATGCGCAGCGCTAATCGCTTTAGCGCGCTCCGCGCCTTGAATATCCGATTCTAAGAGCAGCTGCATAGCGGCAATAAGTTCTTTCTTTTTCTCGGCGGAGGCGAAAAGCTTCCAATCCTTTAATTCCTGGTAGCGCGCTCTGTGTTCGTTCAACTGCTTTTGTACGGCATTACGCAGTTTGCCACTAAGCGGCATCAATGCTGTCTGAATCTTATCCCAAGCAGACAAGCTGGCGTCTGAATGCCCGCCATCTAAAGCGAGCTTCAGCTCCTCGATAGATGCGTTTACTTTTGCGCTCATGTCTTCTTGATGGGCTTTGTTTTGAGCGAGCAATTCCACCATAGCTGTATGCAGCGCCTGGCCTTTTTCTTTCTCAGGCGAGGCTTCAGCGGGCAGCTGCTTGCGTATTTCCCCTAGCCTGTTGCCTAGCGAGTTTATTTCTGTGGTTTGTTTGGGGGTCAACGCTTGAATGAGAGGCTCTAAAATACTGAGTTCAGCACTTGGGTCTGCGTAGACCGGCTGTGTTTTTTCCCGCACAGGTTCTGGGGCGCTCGATTCTATACTCTCAGCTTCGGAGACCGGTGGAGCCGAATCGGCAACAACTTCTTCTGCACTCACGTCTAGCGACGTTGGCTCAGCTTCTGGCGCTGCAGCGTCTATCGCCTCAGTAATCTCAAGTGCGTCGTCAGCCTTCGTCTCTGCGGTTGCGTCTGTCGCTGGAATGTCTGAGGTTGGATTGCTAGATGTTGTCATAACGTGAACCGTGTGTGTTTTTTTGAATGCTATAAAGTCAGAGTTTATCAGATGTTGAATCCCTGCCGACACAAAGAATTACGTCAATGTCGATTGTCTGCTCTAAACACGAAAGGTTGGTTGCACGCAGGCAGCGCGGTTGTAAGTCGATATTTTTCGGCCAAACCTACCCTTGCTGCTATACTTCGAAGGATCACAGCTTGCACAGCTTTACGGCTACTAGCAGGCAGCGCAGGCCCTGCGGGATGCGCAGCTGACGTATCTCAAAGATTTAATCACATACTTACTCAGACCTTGGAACACCATGCTAGCCCAATCTGTTAAAGACTCAATCCAAGGTGCCTATCGGCAGATGATCAGTGCGAAGGAACTCACCCCGCGCTACGGGCAACGGTTGATGATTGCCGAAATAGCGAAAGCGTTTGGCAGCCTGCCGAATCATGCTGGCCCGCCGCCGATTGTCGTTGTTGAGGCTGGCACCGGCACTGGTAAAACTATGGCATATACCTTAGCCGTCTTGCCGATAGCCCGTGAACTTGGCCTGAAGGTCATTATAGCGACCGCCACCGTCGCGCTACAGGAGCAGGTAACTCAAAAAGATCTTCCCGAAATCCTCGACGCGTCCGAATTAGATTTCTCCGTGTCTCTGGCGAAAGGGCGAGGCCGTTACCTGTGCCTTTCTAAGCTCGACATGCTGCTCAGCGGCGGCGATTCGATGCAGGCAATGATGGATCTCTATGGCGACGATGTGAGTGATCCGAGTCATGGCGATAGGCTTCTCTACGAAAAACTTCTCGATGCGTTAAGCAAAGGTGCATGGGACGGCGACAGAGATTCCTGGAAGGATTTGATAACGGAGGAAAACTGGCGGCCTCTAACGGTGGATAATTCACAGTGCATGGGGCCTAAATGCAGTAATTTTAGGAATTGTTGTTTCTACCAAGCGCGCGATTCGATGACCGAAGCGGACTGTATTGTCAGTAATCATGATTTGGTGCTCGCTGATCTGGCCTTAGGTGGCGGAGTGATATTGCCGGAGCCCGAGGAGTGCCTCTATGTTTTTGATGAGGCGCACCACTTGCCCTTGAAGAGCAATAATCATTTCGCGTCGACAACCCGCATAAAGTCGACGGCGGGGTGGCTTGAGAAATCAGAGAAATTACTCAAAGGGCTTAATAAAGACGAATTTCTCGATACGAAGGCGCTGCAGTCACTTACGACGCTAGGGGTGAGTCTTCGCAGCGAGCTTGATGTGGTCTGGGTGCTACTCGAACAGATTGCCGAGGCGGCGGACACAGGAGAAAGCTACGAAGATCGAGTTCAGTATGCGTTTGAGCTTGGGATTGTCCCGGTGCCTATTCGGGCTGCTGCACAAAATTTGGCGACGCTCTTTACGCGCTATGGCACAGGGCTGCGCGCTGTAGTTGACGAATTAAAAGAGGCGTTAGAGGAGGGCGGTGAGCCTGCGCGTCGAGAACTTGCTGAGCAGTGGTACGGTCTTGCGGGAAGTGCGTTGCAGCGCGCGGAATCGTGTCTTTCGTTGTGGTCTAATTACGCAGGCGAAGATCCACAGGGCAAGGCGCCAAATGCGCGCTGGTTAACCTATAACCCCAGTGACGCATTTCCGGATATTACGCTTGCAACAAGCCCTGTTCTGGCGGCTGATGCGTTACAAGAGCGCTTATGGGAGCGCTGTGCAGGCGCTGTGCTTACCTCGGCGACACTGTCCGCTTTGGGCGAATTCTCAATGCTAAAAATGCGCGCGGGGCTGCCAGAGCATGCCTCCTATCTGCGTATCTTGAGTCCGTTTAAGTTTAATGAGGTGGCGACACTGTCTGTGCCTAAGATGAACTGTTTGCCAGCAGAGGTCGATAAGCACACAGCGTTTATTGCCGAGGCTATTCCGCGTCTCGTCGATCCCCAAGCGGGTTCACTTATGCTCTTTAGTAGTCGCAGGCAGATGCTTGACGTGATGGGGCAATTGCCGCGTGAGTGGCTCGATCGTGTGCTGTGCCAAGACGATTTCCAGAAATCTCAGCTGCTTAGATACCATAAGCAGCGTGTCGATGCTGCGGAGGGGAGCCTGATATTCGGGCTAGCAAGTTTTGCGGAGGGTGTCGATCTGCCCGGCGAATATTGCACACATGTCCTCATTGCAAAAATTCCGTTTGCGGTGCCCAACGAGCCGATAGAAATGACGTTAGCCAAATGGGTAGAGCAGCAGGGGCTTAATCCCTTTATGACACTGACTGTCCCAGACGCTGCGTTTAAGCTTGTTCAGGCGACGGGGCGATTGCTACGCAATGAAAAAGACACAGGCAGGATCACTATCTTTGATGAGCGGCTTTCGACTCAGCGCTATGGCCGAACTATTCTCGATTCCCTGCCGCCTTACCGCCTAGAGCTATTAAAATAGGCTCTGCAGTTGGTTTTAGTGCTAACTGATCAGAGTGGGGCGTACTGTATCAGCGAGTCAGCTTGTTTGCGGCGAGGAATCCGGCCACAGCGCCAACGAGAGTGGTGATAAGCAACTGCTCAAAAATAACCCCAAGGCCGAAGCCGAGCACAATACCCATCGTTATACACAGCGCATAAGTGCCTTGCTTTGCATTGTCTTTTTTCTTGCGGCTCATAAGGTTCTCCTGCAATCGCTCACGCCATTTTTTAAAGAATACGCATTGAATAAATCGTTGTACCAAATTCTGCATTACGTCGAGGGTTTACCTCAATGCTGCCTATTTCACCGATTACCGACATTCCCTCAACCACGTTGCCGATGGGAGTGACGCGACCATCAAGCCAAGGGCTTGGGAGCAAACTGATGACGAGTTCTACGCCAGTCTCGCCCGGTGTGGTTGTCATAAGCGCAACGGTGCCTTGAGTAATGGGCTGTGTTCTTAATGCCGCAGAGTAGCGGTGGCCGAGGTTTTCGAGAACATCGAGCACACTCATCTGCTGCAGACGTTGCATCATTTGCTCGCTTTGATTTCTCAGTGCTTGTGCGGTATCTATTCCTTCTGCTAGATACAGAGGGGCGAGAATTTCGCGTTCGAAATCTTCTCTATTCGCGATCGCGAGACTCGCGTCAACTTCGGCGCTGCTGCTGAATAATGGGCGCGTGTCGAGGCCAAGAGCAGCGCCGTCGATCTCGGCGCGAATCGACGCAGGCTGCAGTCCGAAACGGTTTAACGCGGGGTTTCCTGCCCGCAGTGTGCGACCAGGCACGACAGTGTGAAAACTGGACTGATCGTAGTAACGGGATTTCAACTCAGTTCCGGGGAAATCATATTCACCGCTAACGAGTGCGATAAATCGCGCTACATTGCGGGGTGCCGAGCGCGTGTATAGCTCAATGTAAAACGCGCCTTTAGAGGTGAACACCGCGACGAGAGGATTTTCTGGATCCGCCATTGCCGTGCGTGCGCGAGCCTCATCAGCATAGAGTGCGGCGTTAGAAAAGAAGACGAGTAATATCGCAATAAGCGTGATCAGAGTGATCAAGGCTCGCTGCCGGATATTCGAGCACTGCCGGTTCAAGGCGTCTGCATTGAACGCACGCATTGAGTCAACAGCTAGCGAATGGGGTTTCATAGTCGTTTATCGAGATCATCTTGAGTATCAATATCGATGAGTATACCGTCATCGTCGACATTGAGAGTAAAGATTTTTGCGCTGTGCATGTCTAGTATGGCGCGCCCTCCTGCGTCTCCTGCAAGGGCGCGCAGCTCATCGAGATAGGCCGAGCCGAACGCAATAGGATGGCCGCGCGCGCCGCGGTAGCAGGGGACAACGATCGATTCAGGGCGAACCGATTCTGCAACCAGAGAGTAGGTTGAAGGCATGACATAGGGCATGTCGGCTAAACAAACAAGGGCGGCATCCCAGTCGGCAATGTGGCTGGCGCCAAAGGCGAGGCTCGCACCCATTCCAGACTCGGCCTGCTCGAATTCGACTAAGGTTATTACCGTGCCTGGATAGTGTTGTGTTGCTCTGTCTCGAATTTCGTGGAATTGAATGCGAAGTTCCGGACGGTAGACGACTACGATAGTGGGTAAGGACATGCAGAGATTGATAAGAGTTTGTTCGAAAAGGCTTATCTGCCGATTCTCGGGTAGCGCGGCTAATAATTTTGTTGCGCCGAACCGGCGACTAAAACCTGCGGCAAGAACAAGGGCGCCAACCTTTAAAGAACCCGATTGAGGGGCTCGGCTAGACGGGTGTGCTGGGTGGGAGAGAGCAGAGGCGTCGTTCATCCGATTAACCTTATGAACGCTGAATTTGCCTGTGAATGGCCTCAGGCATTGGCCGTTTCGCTAGTGGAGCGTCACGCGAGGGTCGCGTCGCTGCTCTGGCTCTGCGGGTAATTCAACGACCAGATTCTGTGACTTCTTCGTTTCTAGGCTAGGCTCAGAGTCTTTGAAAGCGGCGGCAACTTGCTCACTCAAATGCGCGCGCAGGCGGTTAACCACGCTAGACATGACTTCGATCGTCTGGCTGAGCTGGTCTAGGGTGACCAAGGTGCGCTCAGAGTCTTCTGCGCACGAGGGCGCGTCCACTTTCTTTTTGTCGCTCACGCGAGCTACCCCTATAAATAAACTGTTTTTGACGCTTCCCGCAGCGCAATAATTTGGGAAGCGCCTTTTTCGTTTCGCTCTAGTTAGTTACGGGAAAGACTAATCCCAAGTCAGCGCACCGCCGGTCTGGTATTCGATGACACGTGTCTCGAAGAAGTTCTTCTCTTTCCGTAAATCCATGATCTCAGACATCCAAGGGAAGGGGTTCTCCGCGCCAACAAACTGCTCGGGTAGGCCAATTTGCACTAGACGACGGTTTGCGATGAACTGAAGATACTCTTCCATCATCGAGGCGTTCATGCCTAGAACACCGCGCGGCATTGTGTCGCGGGCATACTCGATCTCTAGCTGCGTAGCCTCTAAGATCATCTGCGTTGATGCTTGCTTAAGCTCGTCTGTCCATAGGCCAGGGTTTTCGAATTTGATCTGATTGATCATGTCGATACCGAAGTTGAGGTGCATAGACTCGTCGCGCAAGATGTACTGGAACTGTTCGGATGTGCCAGTCATCTTGTTGCGACGGCCCATCGACAGAATCTGAGTAAATCCGCAATAGAAGAAGATGCCTTCTAAACAGCAGTAGAATGCTATCAGGTTCTTGAGAAGTGCTTGATCGTTCTCTTTAGTGCCCGTGTTGAATTTGGGGTCGCTGAGCTCGCGGGTATATTTGAGACCCCATGAAGCTTTCTTCGCGACCGACGGAACTTCGTGATACATGTTAAAGATTTCGCCTTCATCCATCGAGAGCGATTCGATGCAGTATTGATAGGCGTGTGTGTGAATAGCCTCCTCGAATGCTTGGCGCAGAATATATTGGCGACACTCGGGATTGGTTACCAGGCGATAAACTGCCAGCACGAGGTTATTAGCAACGAGGGAATCGGCTGTTGAGAAGAACCCCAGATTGCGTTTTACAATCAACCGCTCATCTGGAGTGAGTCCGTTAGGGTTCTTCCATAAGGCGATATCAGCGTTCATGTTAACTTCTTGCGGCATCCAGTGATTTGCACAGCCGTCTAGGTATTTCTGCCACGCCCAGTCGTACTTAAACGGGACGAGTTGGTTCAAGTCGGCGCGGCAATTGATCATGGCTTTGTCATCGACCGTTACGCGTGTCGCTGTGCCTTCGAGCTCCTCTAAGCCCTCTGCAATATTCAATGCCTCAAGTGCTTTCTGTGCGCGGAGGAGCGCGTCTTCGTCGGCGATAACCGTGCCGGATGTTGAATCGTCTTTTTTGGCAGTTGTGGCCGATGCTTCAGTTTTCTGAGCCACTGCCTGAAGTTTTGCTTCGACGATTGGTGCTGTAACGTCGAGCGCTGCGTCGGTATCGAATTCGTCCCATGACAACATAATGATTTCCTCTTTCAGCTGCAGGGTCTCTGCAGACTTAATATAGCTAATGCGTTGGTTGTTGCGGCGCTTAGTGCCGGTCTCTTGCTCTCGCTCTTGCTCTCGCTAATCAGGCTGCGCGAGACGTTGGCTGTTTGTGCTTTGTTACATCGAGTGAGACCTAGTAATACGTGCCGTGGTCTCACTTGGTTTTTAAACCATTTGTTCTTTTGCCGCCGGTTTTTCAACCGATTTTGATAAAAGCAAGAGAAGGTTACTTGCTTTTATCAGGCAGGCGAGGTTATTGGCACGCCTCGCACTCAGGGTCGTCCAATGAGCAGGCCTGCGGCACTGCCGCTGCGGTCGGTTCAGCAGAGACCTTGTTCAAGCTCATGTCTGACACGGTCGACTTTTCTGTCGTTGTTGCGGCGAGCGCGCGCAGATAATAAGTAGTCTTCAAGCCGCGTAGCCACGCCATCTTATAGGTGATATCGAGCTTCTTGCCACTTGCACCCGCCACGTAAAGATTGAGCGATTGCGCCTGGTCGATCCACTTTTGTCTACGGCTTGCGGCATCAACTAACCAGCGTGGCTCTATCTCGAAGGCAGTTGCATAGATGTTCTTAATTGAGTCGGGAATTCGATCAATTTTTTGTACGCTGCCCTCGTAATATTTGAGGTCATTTACCATCACGCTATCCCAAAGACCAAGGCCTTTGAGATCTCGAACCAAGAATGGGTTAACGACCGTAAACTCACCCGACAGATTCGACTTAACATAGAGGTTTTGATAGGTCGGCTCGATAGACTGAGAGACGCCACTGATGTTGGCAATCGTTGCGGTTGGCGCTATCGCGAGGACATTTGAATTGCGCATTCCGTCTTGATGTATCTTGTTGCGTAGGCTGTCCCAGTCAAGGCGCTGATCCATATTGACATCGAGGAAGTCTGCTCCGCGCGCTTCGTAGAGAAGCTTTAGCGAGTCTATTGGCAGTATGCCTTGATCCCAGAGAGACCCTTTGTATGACTGGTAGCTGCCGCGTTCGGCAGCGAGGTCACTTGAGGCGCTCAGCGCATAGTAGCTGATTACTTCCATTGAGACGTCTGCGAATTCAACAGCCTGATCCGACGCATACGGTATTCTTTGGGCATAGAGTGCGTCTTGGAACCCCATAATCCCCATGCCAATTGGGCGGTGTTTCAGGTTTGAATTTTCGGCCTGTGGCACTGAGTAGTAATTGATATCGATAACATTGTCGAGCATACGAACGGCGGTCGTAATCGATTTTTTAAGCTTTTCGCGGTTCAGGCCGTTTTCATCAACGTGGTTTACCAAGTTAATAGAGCCTAGGTTACACACGGCGATCTCATCTTTATTCGTGTTTAGAGTGATCTCTGTGCACAGGTTCGATGAGTGGATGGCGCCAATGTGTTGCTGGGGCGAACGCACGTTGCAGGCATCTTTAAAAGTAATCCACGGGTGCCCAGTTTCGAATAACATTGAGATCATTTTGCGCCAGAGATCGCTAGCCTTGACAGTTTTGTAGACGTCAATTTGCCCAGCAGCGGCTTTGCGCTCGTACTCTGCGTATTTTTCTTCGAAAGCGAGGCCGTGAAGATCGTGCAGCTCTGGGACATTGTTCGGTGAGAACAGGGTCCACTCTTGATCGTTGAAAACGCGTTTCATGAAAAGGTCGGGAATCCAGTTAGCCGTGTTCATGTCGTGCGCGCGGCGTCGCTCGTCGCCTGTATTCTTGCGAAGCTCTAAAAATTCTTCTATGTCGAGATGCCATGTCTCCAGGTAAGAACAAACAGCGCCTTTGCGCTTGCCGCCTTGATTTACCGCAACCGCGGTGTCGTTAACGACTTTGAGGAAAGGCACGATGCCTTGTGATTTTCCGTTTGTGCCTTTGATGTGAGCACCTAGGGCGCGCACAGGCGTCCAGTCGTTACCTAAACCTCCAGCCCATTTTGACAGCATCGCGTTGTCGCGAATAGCCGAGTAAATGCCAAAGAGATCGTCGGGTACCGTGGTTAAGAAGCAAGAAGAAAGCTGTGGGCGCAAAGTGCCTGAATTGAACAGCTGCGGCGTCGACACCATGTAATCAAAGCTCGAAAGCAAATTGTAAAACTCTATCGCGCGGTCTTCGCGATTTTCCTCATTGCTTGCCAGCCCCATCGCAACGCGCATAAAGAACACCTGAGGTAATTCGAAGCGCGTGCCGTTACTGTGAATGAAGTAGCGATCGTAAAGCGTCTGCAGGCCCAGATAAGTGAACTGCTGGTCCCTGTCAGCCTGCAGCGCAGCGCCTAATTTGCCTAAGTCGTATTCGAGTAAATGAGGGGAGAGTAGCTCGAGTTCAACACCTTTCTCGATATAAGGCTTGAGGGTGGCGGCGTAGCGGTAATGCATCTCGGCCTGAGTCGCGGCGTCTGCTATGCCTAAGAATCCGAGCGCCTCAGCACGGACGGTGTCCATCAGGAGTCGAGCCGTAACATAGGAGTAATTTGGGTCTTTCTCAACCATAGTCCGTGCACACATGACGAGCGAGGTACGCACGTCGCTCATCTTTACGCCTGGATAGAGGTTTTTTAACGTCTCTTTATAGATCGCGTCGGCTGAAACCCCTTCAAGCCCTTCACAGGCCTCATCGATTACGACACGGAGGCGCTGAGCGTCGAGAGGGCCGTGTTCGCCATTATCGAGTGTAATGCTGATTTGCGCTTCTTTGTCGACTGCAACCTCGCGCTTCTGCTGACGGAGCCGGTCGTGTTCAGCGCGATAGATCACGTAGCTGCGAGCGACTTTGTGCTCGCCGCTACGCATTAGAGCCAGCTCAACTTGGTCTTGAATATCTTCGATGTGGATGGTGCCGCCGGAGGGCATGCGGCGTCCAAAAATGTCTGTTATCTGAATGGCCAACTGCGCGACCGATTCGTGGATGCGCGTTGAATCAGCGGCATTGCCACCTTCGACCTCTAGATAAGCTTTGGTAATCGCGACACTGATTTTGGAGGCGTCGTAGCCAACCACAGCACCGTTGCGCTTAATAACTCGAAGTTGCCCTGGGGCAGTTGCTGCGGGGCTTGGCGTGTCTATCGAGGGGGAAATTGCGGGTTTCGTGTTGGCTGTGGTCTGTGCATCGATCTGCATTATGCGCTCCGGTATCGTTCTATGCTTTTTGGCAGCTTGGTTGCGGCCTTCTATTCTTTTAACGTTTCTTTTAATTAATGGTTCTTTTAATTAATAGTTATTTTCGTAGTTCTTTTTCGCGTTTATTGGGTCTTTCGATTGCCTTTCGCTTATCTCGCGCTTGTCTCTAGCGTCTCTGCGTCCGATGACATCAAAACAAGTGTACACACTATATATAGTGTTTTCTTTCTAAGACTTTAGCTAATTCTTTAAAATAAATTAAATTTTATTTAGCGAGGTCTTTACTGGGCGACTTGGATCTTACGTGGGCCCCGTTATTTATCCATAAAAAACAGAAGACTGGCCGTGCTGCTTTGCTCATTTGGTTCGCTTGGTGCGTGTTAGCTGATATTGCTCTCTAACCCATTGGCAGCCACGAGTTTAGGGGCCTGATCGCTGAAATAGCGGTTATTTCCTTGCTCTAATATGGCGCAGAATCCTGGCAATGTCACAATATGTAGGCGCTAATCGCCCCAGTTGCACAAGATAGTGATTTGCCTGCCTAAATGCAAGTGTAATAGTTGTTTGCGCTCTGTGTATAGGCTGTGGATAACCTCTGCGCGGCGCGCAGAGCGGGTAAAGATAAGAAAAAGTTAGGAGGAGCAGCTAGCCGGCTTAGTTTGCGTCGGAACAAAACGGCCCCAGCCTCTCTTATGAGAGACTGGGGTCTACACAACCTAGGGATTGGGTAGAGTTGCCCTTAAATTGAGGGAAAGACGCTAAGCGGACCCAAAAACCGTCCAAAGAGCATGAAAAGACGACCACTAGATATAGTGTTAAGGTTGATTGCTCTCAGAGCGTATAAATGGGTGCTGTAACTGTGAGATGCAACTATGAATTGAGTAAAAATTCGATAAGCGCCTTCTGCGAATGCATTCGGTTTTCAGCCTCATCCCAGACAACTGACGATTCGCCATCGAGTAATTCAGCGCTAACTTCCTCGCCACGATGAGCCGGGAGGCAATGCATAAAGAGCGCGTCGCTAGCAGCGTAACTCATCAATTCCGGATTGACCTGAAAGCCAGCGAACTCCGCGAGCCTCTTAGCTTGCTCTTCCTCTTGCCCCATCGATGCCCAGACATCGGTTACGACGAGGCTTGCACCGGCAACGGCCTCCTGCGGCGAGCGGTTGAGATGCACCCGAGACGAGTGCGCGGCTACTAGCTCCGCATTCGCCTCAAAACCAGCAGGGCTAGCAATGGTTAGTTCGAAGTCGAGTAATTCAGCAGCGTTGATATACGAATGACACATGTTGTTGCCATCGCCTATCCACGCGACGCGTTTGCCCGCTATATCGCCCCGATGCTCTGCAAAGGTCTGCATGTCTGCGAGTAATTGGCAAGGGTGAAAATCGTCAGTTAAGGCGTTGATAACCGGTACTGTCGAATAACGCGCGAAGGCTTCGAGTTGTGCATGATGAAATGTGCGAATTGCAACACAGTCGACCATTCTGGATAGAACGCGAGCGGTGTCCTCTATGGGCTCCCCGCGACCGAGTTGTGAGTCGTTGCTCGACAGAAAAAGCGCGCTGCCGCCAACCTGATTCATAGCCACCTCGAACGCAACTCGCGTGCGCGTGGAGGATTTCTCGAAGATCAAGCCGAGGGTTTTGCCGTCTGCGCTAGTGGCGAGCGCGGGGGTATGCTTAAGCTCGGTAGCCCGAGCGATGACCGCGCGAAATTCGTCGCTACTGAGGTCTTTCAAGGTGAGGAAATGTCTGCAACTCATGGTCTATGACCCTTTAAACAGGCCTCTGCGTTGGGAGGGGGTAAGAAGCCGGCGATTGGAATGAAGGACTTGTGATGTCTCGTTCTGAAATGGCATTCTATCGGTAGGCAAAGCGAGAGGCAAACGACGCGCCGTTGGGGTTTTCGCCAGCTCGCCGCTCACGGGTGCAAAAGCCTATGATAAAGCCATAACCAAGGCATGATAAAACCGTAGCAGTCGGCCCCGCATCAGGCTAAGGCGACTGCAGTAGACGCAAGGACACGCCGTGAATCCGATCGAACTCAAGCTTTTTGCGAGCCGCTTACAATCCATTTGCGATGAAATGGGAGGCGTGCTTCAACGATCCGCATTCTCACCTAATATAAAAGACCGTTTAGACTTTTCCTGTGCGGTGTTCGCACCGAGCGGTGAGCTGGCCTCGCAAGCAGCGCATATACCCGTTCACCTCGGCAGCATGGCCTATACGATGCAAGCGCTTGTGGCTACACAAGCATGGCGGCCTGGGGATATGCTGGTGATTAACGATCCCTACCTCGGCGGCACTCATCTTCCCGATGTAACGCTCCTCGCGCCCGTGTTTAGGGCAGATTCAACAGAACCGCAGATCGTAGGGTTCGTGGCGAACAGAGCGCATCATGCGAACATAGGTTGTGAAACACCTGGCTCGATGCCGTTGTCCAACACTATCGAAGAGGAGGGGGTGCTGATTCCACCGACACTCTTGCTCCGCGACGGCAAATTCCAATCCTGCGGAGCAAAAATCGACGCGCTGTTATTTGCTCGGCCAGGTGTATTGAGCGGCGATTTTGCCGCCCAACTTGGCGCTAACCTCCTCGCTGTCGATCGCCTGCAGGGCCTTGTAGAATCTTATGGCGCTGAACTGTATTCGTCCGCGCTCGCTGCGGTTAACGATTATGGGCGTCGTTTGTCGCTTGCTGCTTTAGGCGAGGTAGCTGGCGGAATCTACAGCGCCGAAGATTTTTTGGACGACGATGGCTTTGGTGGCGAGGGGCTTGCCCTGCGCGTGAGTATCGAGATCAGCGGAGTGGGGATTAGCTATGATTTCACTGAATCCTCCGACCAGGTTCGCGGCAACCTTAATTGCCCTGAATCGGTTGCGGCAGCCGCTGCTTATTATTGTCATTGCTGTTTGCTGCCGGTGGGTGCGCCTCTTTGTGCGGGATTATTTAAAGATCTCAAAATACTGACAAGGAAGCCCTCGATAGTGAATCCTGCATTTCCCGCGGCGGTGGCTGCAGGCAATGTTGAGACGTCAATGCGCCTCGTCGACCTCGTGTTTCGCGCGTTAGCGAAGGCCTTGCCGCACCGCATTCCTGCAGCCTCTCAGGGCACCATGAATAACGTTGCAATGGGCGCTGCTGGCGCTAATGGCTTGAGCTGGGACTATTACGAAACGCTCGCAGGTGGCGCCGGCGCGGGCCCGCATCGGCCTGGACGCTCGGCGGTGCATACGCATATGACAAACACGCTAAACACGCCTGCCGAAAGTCTGGAATACCATTATCCCTTGCGGCTGACTCGCTTCGCGATACGTCGCGGCAGCGGAGGACTTGGATTGCATGCGGGAGGCGAGGGTTTGATACGCGAAATTGAGTTTCTCGAAGAGGCGCAGGTGAGCTTGCTGACCGAGCGGCGGCGGTTTGCACCCTGGGGGCTTGACGGAGGAGGCGACGGCGAGGTGGGGTATAATTGGCTTAACGGTGAAAAGATTGCTGCAAAGGCGGACATCTTTGCCGTCGCTGGGGATCGGTTGTTGATCGAAACCCCTGGCGGCGGTGGCTGGGGGACTTCTCCAGACTGACTGTTATTCGCGCTTCATTCTCATTCACATCTTGCGGGCTGCTTACATGGAGAACCGATACGAGGTAAGCTTCGTTTTACGAACGCGCGGCACATTACGCGAGGCACTTAACATGCGGCACTTAACACGCGGCACCTAACACGTGGCAATTTGAAAAGACAAAGAGGACAGTCCATGAGCATCGAACAAACAATCCAAGACCAGATCGCGAGCAACTCAATCCTGCTTTACATGAAAGGCAATCCTGAGGCGCCACAGTGTGGTTTTTCTTCGCAGGCAACGCAGCTACTGATGGCGTGCGGCAAAAAGTTCGCCTATGTCGATATACTTTCAAATCCTGAGATCAGAGCAACGCTGCCCAGCGTGTCTAACTGGCCGACATTTCCACAGCTTTTTGTTGAAGGCGAATTAGTAGGTGGCTGCGACATCATCGTCGAAATGTATGAGAAAGGTGAATTACAAACGCTAATCGAAGGCGTTGAGGTAAAGTAAATACCGAATGCCCGAAGCGGCCGGTTAGCGCGTCAACAGCGCCTAGCTAGGCCGCGACGCACCTCTCGCCAGCTGCTTCGGACGTCTGACTCGCAATGCGATCCACGGGAGCGCACCTCTAAACCCAAGAATAGCGCAGATCAGGCATTCCCCTTAAGCTCCGCCTAACGGCCATCCGCCGAGTCGCTGCCAGCGATTAACTATCTCGTAAAATAATTCTGCTGTTTTCGCTGCATCGTAGCGTGCAGAGTGCGCCTCATTGTTGTCAAATTCGATACCTGCGCACTCGCAGGCGCGGGCGAGAACCGTCTGGCCGAATGCAAGCCCACTTAGAGTTGCGGTGTCGAAGTTCGAGAAAGGATGAAACGGATTGCGTTTGAGGTCATGGCGAGCGCTTGCCGCGTTGACAAAGCCTTGATCGAAGTGGGCGTTATGACCGACTAAAATGGCTCGCTTACACTGGTTTGCCTTCAACGCTTGTCTTATTACCGCGAACAAAGTGGTCATCACCTCTTTCTCAGAGCGGGCTATGCGCAGCGGATGAAAGGGGTCTATGCCAGTGAATTTAAGCGCGGCCTCTTCGAGGTTTGCGCCTTCGAACGGAATAATTCGTTGAAAAAAGGTTTGTTCCGTTTCGAGTTCACCTGCCGCGTTAAAGCAAGGGATTACTGCGCCTATCTCGAGCATAGCGTCAGTGGCCGAATTGAAGCCTCCGGTTTCCACGTCGATGATGACCGGCAGGTAGCCTCGAAAGCGGGCCGCCATCATTAACGCAGCCATTTCGTCGGCCTCTTGGTTCTCTTCTTGCCCGTAGCCGTTGTCAAAGGCATTACTGAAGCTACTATCAAAGCCAGCGTCACTATCCTCTTCGTTGTCGAACTCGTTCTCAAAATCGCTCATGATTCACTCTTTATTTGGCTAGCCGCCAGGCAATAGATTCGCCCGCGCGTAGGGGGATGAGCTCGTCTTGAGCAAGGGTAAAGCTTAATGGCATTTGCCACGATTTTTTCTCTAGCGTGATTTTGTTGGTGTTCCGGGGAAGTCCATAAAAGTCAGGCCCGTAATGGCTAGCAAACCCTTCTAGTTTGTCGAGCGCTCCGGCGTCTTCGAAGGCCTCGGCATACAGTTCGATCGCCGACGCGGCCGTATAAATACCCGCGCAGCCGCAGTCGCTCTCTTTGGCATGGCGCGCGTGGGGTGCCGAATCAGTCCCTAAGAAAAATTTAGGGTTTCCGCTCGTCGCTGCAGCAATTAACGCCTCTTGATGACTGCTGCGTTTGAGTATCGGTAAGCAATAGTAATGCGGACGTACTGCGCCGGCGAGCAGGTGGTTACGATTGAAAAGAAGGTGGTGCACGGTGATCGTAGCTGCAACGTTGGCAGGCGCAGCGTTAACGAAATCGACGGCATGACGCGTGGTGATATGCTCCAGCACCACTCTGAGCGTCGGCAATTCGCGGCATAAAGGCTCGAGCAATGTCTCGATAAAAACTTTTTCGCGATCGAAAATATCGATTTCATGATCGGTGACCTCACCGTGAATCAGGAGAGGCATACCAATTTTAGCCATGCGTTCGAGCACAGGCATGACCGCGCTCATGTGTGAAACGCCAGAGTCAGAATTCGTTGTGGCACCCGCAGGATAATATTTGACTGCTTGAACGATGCCGCTGTTAAACGCCGCCTCGACCTCATTTGGGGCTAGAGAGTCGGTGAGATAAAGGGTCATCAGCGGGTCGAATTCGCTTCCGCTTGGACGTGCGCTGACGATTCTGTCGCGATACTCACTCGCCGCCTGCAAGCTGGTTACTGGTGGTTTAAGATTTGGCATGACAATCGCGCGGGCGAACTGGGCCGCGGTATGTGGGACAGTTGTCGCCAAGGCGTCACCGTCGCGTAAATGTAGATGCCAATCATCGGGCTGGTCTAGGGTGAGGCTTTGCCTGGTCAATTCGTTCGCTTGATCGGGTGAGTTCATCGTTTTCAACACCTTGTGGGCGGATGGGATTAGTCGCGCTGTGTCAGCACCAGGTTGGGCGCGCATTGTAGCGGATTCAAAGGCGGAGCTAAATACTCTCGTCACCCAGCGTGTTGAAAGCTTAGTCGTCTGGGCAGCAGAATGTCACGAGGAGTGGTGATAGAATAGAGGTTTAGCAGCAAAGAGCTGCAGACGAGATCGATAGTTGGGCGCCGCGAGGTCGCGGTAGCCTATTAAAGGAGTGCAAAGCATGTCGGACATTAATAAGGTCGTCTTGGCCTACTCTGGTGGGTTAGATACCTCAGTCATTGCTAAATGGCTTACCGAAACGTATGGCTGTGAAGTGGTGACATTTACGGCAGATATAGGCCAAGGAGGGGAGGTCGAACCCGCTCGCGCGAAAGCACAAGCGATGGGGATTAAAGAGATCTATATCGAAGACCTGCGCGAAGAGTTTGTGCGCGAATATGTGTATCCTATGTTTCGTGCTAACGCACTGTACGAAGGTGAATACCTGCTGGGCACCTCGATTGCTCGGCCGCTCATCGCGAAGCGCCTAGTTGAAATTGCACAAGAAACCGGCGCCGACGCGATCTCTCACGGAGCGACTGGCAAGGGTAATGACCAAATACGATTCGAACTTGCCGCCTACGCATTAGCGCCAGGCATCGAGGTTATCGCACCTTGGCGCGAATGGGATCTTAACTCGCGCGAAAAATTGCTCGCCTACTGCGCTAAACACGATATCGCGGTCGAGAAAAAGCGAGGCACTAAGTCGCCCTATTCTATGGATGCGAATTTGCTCCATATTTCTTATGAAGGCGATATTCTCGAAGATCCTGCGGCAGAACCCGAAGAGGCTATGTGGCTCTGGAGCGTTGCGCCCGAGGCTGCACCCGACACACCTACCTACATAGAACTCGATTATGTCAAAGGCGATATAACGGCATTGAACGGCGTTGAAATGTCACCCGCTACCGTCCTCGAGGCGCTGAACAAGGTGGGCGGAGCGAACGGAATAGGTCGCGCCGATATCGTAGAAAATCGCTATGTAGGCATGAAGTCGCGTGGCTGTTACGAGACACCAGGTGGCACAATTATGCTGAAAGCGCACAGGGCAATTGAGTCGCTGACAATGGATCGCGAACTTGCGCATCTCAAAGACGATCTCATGCCGCGCTATGCATCACTTATTTATAATGGATACTGGTTCTCTCCAGAGCGCCTTGCGTTGCAGGCACTAATTGATGAGTCGCAGCGTTTTGTTAATGGGCGAGTGCGACTTAAATTGTATAAGGGTAATGTGGTCGTTGTGGGTCGTGAGTCTGCCGACTCGCTTTTCGATGAGAGCATCGCCACGTTCGAAGACGACGACGGCGCCTATGATCAGAAAGACGCAGGTGGTTTCATAAAGCTGAATGCGCTGCGTTTGCGCATTGCGGCTCGTAAAGGGCGCGCAAGCCATTAGGTCGCGCAGTCTGTAAAGACACTCGCGCACGTAAGCACAAAAAGGCCATCGAGCAGCGTTCGCTCGATGGCCTTTTTAGTTGGTCGCTGTTTAGTTGCTCGCTGTAAACAATCAAACCTAAGCGTGTCAGCTAAGCATCGTCAGTCGCTTGTTTTCTGCTTGAATTCGCACAAATCTTCGATAGTGCATGCCCCGCAGCGCGGTTTGCGGGCGACGCACACATACCTGCCGTGAAGGATTAACCAGTGGTGTGCATCGAGCAAAAATTCTTCAGGAACCAGTTTGATGAGCTTTTTCTCAACAGCTAAGACGGTTTTACCAGGGGCAATACCGGTCCGATTCGATACCCGGTAAATGTGCGTATCAACTGCCATAGCAACCTGCCTGAACGCGGTGTTGAGCACAACGTTCGCGGTTTTGCGTCCGACTCCGGGAAGGGCCTCTAACTCTTCCCGCGTCGAAGGAACCTCTGACCCATGCCGCTCGACTAACAGCAAGCAGGTCTTGATGACATTCTCAGCTTTCGTATTAAAGAGGCCAATGGTCTTGATGTATTCCTTAAGCCCTTTTACGCCCAGTGCGCAGATCGCCTCTGGGGTATTGGCAACGGGGAACAGTTTGTCGGTTGCCTTGTTTACGCCCACATCGGTCGACTGAGCAGATAGCATTACGGCGATAAGCAGCTCAAAAGGAGACGCGTAATTCAGCTCCGTTTCAGGTGCTGGGTTCTCAGCTCGCAGTCGCGAAAAGATGTCAGTACGCTTGAGTTTATTCATATTTTTTAGTCTTTCGATGCGGGATGAAGTGCCCCTGTAACCCGAGCGCGAAGCACTGTCTGGCCTGAGTTCTCGATTGCTTTGCGCTGGCGTAAGCGTCTGAGAGTCATCCAGCCCCTAAGCGTGGGTTCGAGAAAGTGGGTAAGTACAGCGCTGATAAAGGCAAGGCCTGCCAGACCCAGTGGCACTAACTTTACCGGGCCTGCTGTGTCTGGGTCAGCAATCTCTGCTGTGACTCCCTCGCTTACTAGCCAATTTAACAGGGTGAACGCTGATAGCGAGAACCCAACTATCGCCAAGGTTATTCCCCGCCTCGATGCGGTGTTGGTTGCTTGCGATAAAAGAGAAGAGCAAAGAGGGAGTAAGGCATTACTGAAAAGCGTTGCCACGCAGAGTGCGAACAATGGTGAATAAAGCGCGCCTGAGAACACACTAAGTTTTACATAGACTAATCCTGCAATAAAACCGGCTAGACAAGCGTCGTTATTGGCGGCGGGGCTTAGCTCGAGTCGGGCGACAAACAGAGGCATGATGGCCAAAGCGGCGCTATGTTGAGTGAATGCGGTTGAGATCTGATTGGGCTCGAACACCAACGTTACACCTATCGCAGCAATGAGGAAGCACGCGATTGGGCGGAGGCGTAACAAGCGAAGCCAGCAAAGCCAGCACACCCCGATGGCGAGTGCCAAGTGAACCGGTGTAGGGGCGGGAGGTGCCGTTGCGTGAGTCAGTCCTGCAATAGTGAGAGTCAACCCGATCGCGAGTGCAGGCAAACTAAATGCCCCAGCTTCGCTTCTGTTAAAAAGAGGATGTAGGCCTAAAAACGAGAGGACCGCAGCAAAACACCCTAGTGCAATCGGGTGGCGAAGAAAATGAGACGTTGCGAGAGTTGCGGATTGAGTGACCCCGATGCGCTCTGAGTCTGGCAGGCGAACAAACAAACCAAATAACAAGGCGAGTAGCAGCGCGTTGAAGAAAAATTGGCTGAGCAATGCAGTCGACCGTGTCCGCACGGAGTTGCCAGGCCGGATGGTGAGATCGGTGGCAAGCTGACAACACAGAGCCATAGCAAACACAGTTAAAACAACCGGGGCAGTAGTGGGCTGTAGAGCGAGTAGGGCAAGAGAGCAAGGTACAAGCGCGCAAAAAAGCTGCCATCCCTGGCGAGATGCATTATTCCACGCCGGAGAAACAAGTCGAGTCATTCGCTGTCTCCACGAGTAGTGCGCGTCGCTGCTGCCAATTTCGCCTCTCTTTTAGCCTTCACCCGCGCAACCGCTGCGGCAATATCGTCTTGTGCCGTTGCGCGCGAAAAAGGCGAATTGTTGTCGATGCTCGCTTGGTTGTTCGCCGTAGCATCTGCAACTTCCTGTCTCTGATTTTCATTAATTTCAGGCTTTATATAGGAGGCCGGTTTTTTTTCGGCACGCATCTCTGCCTTCGCTTTGCGGCTCAGAGTTGTCGTTGCTATGCGGCTCTGTCGCGCCAGGAAGCGTGCTTTCCAGTGCTCGCTATAGTGCCTTTCTCTTTCTTCTGCGCTGACTAGCTCGCGTCCTCTTGCCAGCAATGGGGCTAGGGCTACGTTGCTGGGGCAAGCCTCTGTGCATATACCGCAAGCGGTACAAGCAGCCAAATTATTTGCGATAAGGTCGTCGACTTTTTCGGCCTGCGTAGTACTTGTGAGCGTGGGACGTGACGCAAGACTGACCAGTGCGATGAGTTTGCTTGGGTCGAGCTTCTCAGGGCAGCTTATGACGCAGAGTTGGCAGCTTGTGCATTCGCCGCTACCGGTGTTCGAGTCGATAGACTGAGATTGGTCGGCGCTGCTGGCAACGCGCGTAAACAAGAGGATTTTTGCGCGCTGAATAAACGACGCCTTTACGCTCACGGTCGGCCGCCTGCGCGTCGCTGCGAGTTCTGCTGTTCATCGTTTCGCGCGACAAGGTCGATGCAATCGACCGGGCAAGGGTCAACACAAAGGTCGCAGCCATTGCATTCGGCTTCGATAATACTGTGCATGCGTTTGGCCGCGCCAAAGATTGCATCTGTCGGACACGCTTGTATGCATTTAGTGCAACCTATGCATTCGTCTTCTCTAATACGAGCCACCGACGACGAGAGCGGTGGCATGTGCGCTGGGTTGAGTGCGGCAGGAAAATCGTTTACCGCTTGCGCGAGTCTGCGCGCGGTAATCTCGCCGCCGGGTGGACAGAGATTAGTTGCCGCGCCGCGCAAAATAGCTTCGGCATAGGGCCGACAGCCGAGATGGCCACACTGCCCGCATTGCGTTTGGGGTAATAACTGGTCGAGTAGCGTTATTTGTGCGTCAACGTCGCGTGTCGCGGCGGCGCTAGATTTGGGCGCTGTAGCCGTTAATCGGCGTAAGGCGAGTGCGCTTAAGATGAGCCCCAAAAAGGCAATAACGACTGGCGCTGTGACCATGTCGCTGGCTGATAACGCGGTGAGCAGACTATCCATTAGAGCGACCCTGCTAAAGCGAGAGCGCAGAGAGCAATAACCGCGCATGCCATAAGCGCGTGGGCCGTCTCCTGGGACGCCGGCTGCTTGGCTTGTGGCGAGTTGAGAGCTGCATCTGTAAACGCGGCAATTGAAGATGACAGAGAAGACGCCGCAGCTCTGAGACGCATTGTCTCACGCAGGGATGTGAGTAAAACGAGGATTAAATAAAAAGTGATGCCGAGTAACGGGACTGCGAGAAGTGTGAATGCTCCGCTGCCTTGGGCAAGGACTGGTGAGGCAAGCAGCGAGGTCGCTGTGGCATTACCTGTTGCCAAAATTGTCTGGCTCTTGAGTCTGCGTAACGGCAATACATGATGTTGTAATAGTTTCATGTAAATAGAGGTTAGGCTCGCAGAGACGACGAGGGCGACCAATAAAGTGCCGAGCGGTAGACGAACGAACGCAATCGTTGAGGGGGCATAGAGCGAAGCCGCCATTACCAAAGCGAGCGTAGCCGTTACAAGGAGCGAATGGTAAGACGCTAATTGCAGGCCTGCAGCGGGACTGCGGCTCGCTTGCAGAACCCCAAGGGTAATAATGAGGAGACAGGCTGCGCTCGCGAAAACGCTCATCGCTCGGCAGAGCCCCGCTGCAACGCCGACGAGCGCAGCGCAGGAATCTGATAGCGGCTCAATATTTCTTCTTCGGAGGCAAGAGCGGCCGCGTGATTTATAATCATTTGATAGCCGTTTGAGTTTTCAAAAACGACATTGGCATCGGTATTCGCGGCAAGGCGTGCAGCGAAATCGGCGAAGTCTGTCACCGGAACGCCGTTAACCTGATCGACAATCCAGTTACGCCAGTCGTGATAGCCAAGGTTGACGTCAGCTGCGAGGACTTGCAGTGCCACAACCAGCTGCCGCCGCTGCGGCGAGCTCCATTCGTTGCGCGCCTGAAGCAGGCTGACCGGGGCAGAGCGGCTCCAGTCATTGCCCCAGCGCTTGATGAGATTCATATTAAGCGGAACAAATAATACGCCGCCATAAATAACGTATTCGGGCGCGCGATCGAAGCGCTCGCCCATAACAAGGCTGTAGCTATCAAGCGCTTCACGAGCCTCTAGATTAACGTCGTGCGGTTGCCCATTGCGAATTAATGAAAGCGACACAGTATCGCCAACCAGATGCAGGTCGATGGCATGCTTGTAGTCGGTTTGGATCTCATCAGATAGATTAATACTGCCGTCTTCGGCGATTGCGAAGTCGTCGATAGCAACAATGACGTCGTTTTCCTCGATCATGCCGTAGGCGCGAGAGTCTTCGAAAACCTTGATCACGAGCACGCCATCTTGATCGTCCTTTAGCCCGTAAGCGCCCTTCGCAGCAGGGCTATCGAGGGTTTGAGTGCGAAACCCTAAGTCTGGAAAGCCTTCATTCGTGCCATCGCCAGCATCGGCAAGCACGTGCGCGATAATGCTAGGCGGCACAAAATAGCCCAGATTCTCAGATCTGCCGCCGCTGTTCGCCTGCATAACAACTCCGATTATTTCTCTGTCTACTATGACCGGTCCACCGCTATTGCCAGGGTTTATTGCTGCGTCTATTTGACCGGCAAGTAAATACGCGCCTGCGTGCGCATAGATTTGTTGTTCGACGCGCGAGAGAACGCCTTTCGTGATACTTAGCGATTTGCCACCCATGGGGTAGCCGTAAACCGAGACTTCACGCTGTGGTTCTGGCAACTTGCCTAGCGCGAGGGGCTCAAGGTCGTCGAAAAAACCCGGTTCGTCGACAGTGATCAGAGCAAGATCAGCATCGTGCGAGACGAAGACTACCCGGGCAAGATAGCGCTTAGGATCGTTGTGTTTCTGCGCTTGAACATAGCTTGCATTCGCAATGACATGCGCATTAGTGAGGATCTGATTGCCTTTTATCACAGACCCCGACCCGCTTGATTGTCTCGGTGTGAGTAGTCGCCAAGGCGTAAAATAATCGGGCGCAGCTTGCGTAGTATAGATTTTGATTACCGAGTCTTGGATGGCTTCAAGGTCCGAGTCGGCTGCATGCGTCGGCAGCCCAATCAGCATTAGAAACAGCACTGCTATCGATTGCTTTGCCCTGCTAAAAAGTCGTTGCCCGCGCGGCCGCGCGCCTAGCGCATGGCTAACGCGGTTAGCGCCGTTCGCAACATTCGGGTTAACTGCAGAGCGCTTGGACATCGTCATTCGTTTTTCTCTTGGACTTAAGTGACACGCATTCCGGGCTGTGCGCCAGCGTGAGGCTCTAATAGCCATAATTCATCTTTGCCTGGGCCTGCAGCCAACACCATGCCTTCGGACATACCGAACTTCATCTTGCGTGGGGCAAGGTTTGCGACCATGACGGTTAACATTCCGCGCAGTTGTTCGGGTGAGTAGGCTGACTTGATGCCGGAGAACACGTTGCGTCGAATGGGTTGGCCATTGGCGTCCAGGCCGAGGTCAAGCGTGAGTTGCAGTAATTTATCGGCTCCTTCTACGTGCTCAGCATCTGCGATCAGAGCGATGCGCAAATCTATTTTAGCAAAGTCATCAAATTGAATTTCCGGCTCAAAGGGAGAATCAACCTCCCCACTCAATGTAGGCGCCACTGCCTCGCTAACCGGTGCTGTTTCGGCATAGGCTGCGCGTGTAGATTCAATCATAGCGGTTATATTGTCGGCCTCAACTCGTGTGAGCAAGGGCTCGAATGCGGCGATTTTATGGTTCTGTAAAATGGTTTGCGAATCCTGCCAAGTCAGCGCAGGAATAGAAAGGAAGCGTTCTGCCTTTTCAGCCATTACCGGTACAACTGGCTTCAAGTAGCAGATTAACAGCCGGAACGCATTGAGCCCTGTGCTGCAAATTTGCTGCAATTTTTCCGATCCCGGTTCTGCCTTGGCTACCACCCAAGGCTGCTGGTCGTTAATATACTGATTGGCATTATCGGCGAGCGCCATAATAAGTCGTATCGCTTTGGAGTAGTCTCTGCTTTCGAAGTGTTCGGCAATCTCTTCGCTTGCCGCCTGCATTGAGGCAATGAGTGCTGCGTCGTCTAGTTGGTCGGCGAGCATGCCATCGAAACCTTTATTGATAAAGCCTGCGCAGCGACTCGCAATGTTAACCACTTTGCCAACGAGATCTGAGTTGACGCGAGCCACAAAGTCTTCGAAATTAAGATCGAGGTCATCTACACCACTCGACAGTTTGGCGGCGAGATAATACCGAAGGTATTCTGGATTGAGATGTTCTAAATAGGTGCTGGCATTGATAAACGTGCCACGCGACTTCGACATTTTCGTGCCATCTACGGTCAGAAAGCCATGAACAAAGACTGCGGTTGGTAAGCGGTAGCCTGCGCTTGTGAGCATCGCTGGCCAAAACAGAGTATGAAAGTTAACGATATCTTTGCCAATAAAGTGGTAGAGCTCGGTGTCTGAGTCCGCCTTCCAATAAGAATCGAAATCGTAGTCGCTGTTGTCGCACAAGTGTTTGAAGCTCGCCATGTAACCAATCGGTGCATCGAGCCAGACATAAAAGAACTTCCCCGGTGCGCCGGGGATTTCAAAGCCGAAGTAAGGCGCGTCGCGGCTGATATCCCATTGCTGTAATTCATCGTCCAACCACTCTGCCAATTTATTCGCCACCGCGTCTTGGAGGGCGCCGCTGCGTGTCCAGGTGCGCAGCATGTCTCTAAATTGGGGAAGGTCGAAGAAGAAGTGTTCAGATTCGCGCTCCACAGGTATCGCACCGGATATAGTCGATCGCGGATCGATTAATTCCGACGGGCTGTAGGTTGAACCACAGCTTTCGCAATTGTCGCCGTATTGATCCGAGGCTTTGCATTTAGGGCAAACACCTTTTATGTAGCGATCGGCGAGAAACAGCTGCTTCTCTGGATCGAAGAGTTGCTTGATGCTGCGTTTCTCAATGTGACCATTGGCTTCAAGGGCTGTATAGATAGATTCCGAAAAGGCTTGGTTTTCTGGTGAATGAGTAGAATGAAAGTGGTCGAAGCTAATATTAAAGCCGGCGAAGTCACGTTGGTGTGCGGCATTTACCTCTTCGATTAACTGTTCGGGCGTGATGCCGCGACTTTCAGCGCTGAGCATAATCGCCGTGCCGTGCGCATCATCGGCGCAGACAAACACGCAGTCGTTACCGCGCATGCGCTGCAGGCGCACCCAGATATCAGTCTGAACCGCCTCGAGCATATGCCCAAGATGAATGTCGCCGTTTGCGTAGGGGAGGGCGGCAGTGACGAGAATCTTGCGTGGGTTCACCTGAATATCCTTAAACTAGTTGGTTGCATTAGCGGGAATTATTCCGCGTCTCGATAGTTCGATCATGCCTGTGGTTCGACCATATCTATAGTTCGACCATGTCGAAATCTTCCTTACCGACGCCGCATTCTGGGCACATCCAATCGTCGGGGATATCATCCCAACTCGTCCCGGGGGCGATGCCATCATCGGGTAATCCTAAGGCCTCTTCGTAAACGAAACTACAGACCAGACACTGCCACTTGCGCATAACCAATTCCTTTGTCAATTTTCTGCCATGGGTGTTTATCAGCCAATACTTCATAGACTGGCATTGGCAACCCGTTAAAGCCGGTCAAGGATACGCGATTTTCACGCAGTTTTCAGCAAGGCGCGACCGCTATTAGTTAAGCCGAGGCAGTAGCCGGTTGGGTCGGCGTAAAAAATCAGGTTGTATGCTTCAGCGATTATCGCTGCAGGCCGATACGTTTGCGTATACGGTTCTAGCGCAGCTTAAACGCGCTTAAGTTAACGCACAGAGTTTACTAAATTCGAAGAATTAGGGTTGCAGCGAATGAGTATAAAAGCGGATAGATGGATTCGGCAGATGGCGCGCGAGCAGGGCATGATCGAGCCATTTGAACCTGAGCAAGTGCGTTACCTTGACGGCGAGAAGGTCATTTCGTATGGCACATCAAGTTACGGATACGACGTGCGCTGTGCAACCGAATTCAAAATTTTTACCAACGTGCACACAACGAGTGTTGTTGACCCCAAAAACTTTGATGAGTCGAGTTTTGTGTCGATTGATGAGCCCTATTGCATAATCCCGCCTAACTCTTTCGCCCTAGCGCGAACCATTGAATATTTCCGAATCCCCAAAGACGTGTTGACCGTGTGTCTGGGTAAATCTACCTACGCGCGCTGTGGAATTATCGTCAATGTAACTCCGCTGGAGCCCGAGTGGGAGGGGCACGTAACGCTTGAGTTCTCGAACACTACAACGCTGCCCGCAAAAATTTATGCGAACGAAGGCGTCGCTCAAATGCTGTTCTATCAATCAGACGAACAGTGTGAAATGACCTATAAGCAGCGGGGCGGTAAATATATGGGTCAGACAGGCGTGACGCCGCCCCGTGCCTAGCGGAGATAGGCTGAAGGAGTACGCGCACGTTTTGTGGCGGCGCTTTGTAGATCGGCCTCAAGCAAAGTAGGCAGCCGGTGGTCGCTTGTCCGAAATGTGGGAGAAAGATGATGCGGATAGATGATGCGGATAGTTGACGCGTCAGCAGCGCCACTTTGACGTTATCGGGTAAAGAAGACGGCTTTTTGGCGCTTAATACTCCTCACTGCCGCGCCGGTCGTGTTGCAATTGGCGGCTCTGTCTGAATGATTCGGCATCGTTAATGGCCGACTAGGGTAAGTCTGCCGCTGTGAATCGATATCTCCGTTCTTTCTCGCTACAGCCTCGGTACAATCCTTATGCAGTCTAAACTGAGTGAGGCTGACGGGACTCGAAAATTTCGCCGCCGCTACTAGAAAATACTTTAACTCTATCTCTTAAGGGCTTCTTTCTAATGATTGGAAAGAGGCAGCACCGGTTTCTTTGCAACCCCATTTACGGTTTCTACCCCCCCACTGCGTTTCGACCCATACTACGAAACGAGCGTAAGCCCGCCCCCACTTTTTTTGAATATAAAAGTGCTGCACTAGTCTGCCGTGCTGCCTTGTCAGAGCGCCGACGAGCGAGTGGTTATCCGAATACGCCGACGAGCTGTTAAGCGCTTTCTCAGTGAATTATTGCTCTGGCACGGTCTTTGCTAACTGAGAGTGTGGCGTAGTTTTTCCACGTTTTAAAATGCAATAAATTAAAAAGCTTCGGTGAAACGCGCAATCACCTTGTTGAGTAAAGGCTGACCCAAAGAAGATCGTCCTTACAACAAAGAAGTTTAAAAAAATGTCAGAGACGATGATTGCTGCCGCATGAGCAGCATCGAGCCAAGGACAGATAAAAACAACAGAAGGATGGGGCGGCAATGACCGAAGGCACAGAGGCCAAAGTGTTCGAAGACGTGTTACCAAATGGCGAGGCAAGCGACGCCAATATGAGCATGGTGGTCGAGAAGTACGCGCCGCTGGTAAAACGTATTGCGCATCATTTGCTGCTGCGAATGCCGGCGAGTGTACAAGTTGACGACCTAGTGCAGTCGGGCATGATTGGCTTGCTGGAAGCGGCAAAGAAATACGACGTGTCGAAGGGCGCTAGCTTCGAGACCTATGCGGGTATTCGTATTCGGGGGTCGATGCTTGATGAAGTGAGGAAAGGCGACTGGGCGCCGCGCTCGGTTCACCGAAAATCCCGTAAGGTTGCGGAAGCAATAAAGGCGATCGAGGCGCGCACGGGCAAAGACGCGAAAGATCAAGACATCGCCAAGGAAATGGAAATAGACCTCAACGCCTATTATGCGATTCTCCAAGACGCGAGCGGTAGCAGGCTTTTCAGCTTCGATGACATTATGGAAGGCGATGATTCTGCGATCGAACTTGCTGTCGGTGACCTGCCGGGGCCGTGCGATGGGCTCCAGCGCTCGACGTTCAAAGAACATTTAGCGCGTGCGATCGATAATTTACCACCGCGGGAGAAGCTCGTGCTGGCGCTTTACTATGACGAAGAGCTCAATCTTAAAGAGATTGGCGAGGTGATCGGCGTAAGCGAGAGCCGCGTGAGCCAGATTCACAGCCAAGCCGCCATGCGTCTGCGCTCGCGTCTTTCCGACTGGCGTTAAGCGTTGTTTCTCGCTGCCGAGTTGGCAGCAGCCCCTCCTAAGCGTTATCCTTCGCGTCCACTACGCGAGAGTGCGCATGACTGAAAATACCGAATCAAATGCTGCCCATAGCGCCCCTCTTTTGGAGGCGCGCAAGCTATCGTGTGAGCGTGATGAGCGTCTGCTGTTTGCCGACCTTTCTCTCACCGTCGGATTCGGCAGTGTGCTTCAAATTGCAGGCAGTAATGGCAGCGGCAAGACAACGCTGCTGAGAATTCTCTGCGGGTTAAACGACGGCTATGAAGGCGAGATCGTGTGGCGCGGCCAGAAGACGACAGACGTGTCTGACGCGTTTGCAGGGGATCTTCTCTACTTCGGCCACAGAGTGGGGGTGAGCAAGATTTTAACTCCACTCGAAAATCTTCGCTGGTCTGCCGGATTGCAGCGGCATGTGGACGATGAGTTATTGCTGCAAGCGCTCGCCACCGTTGGACTGCGTGGATTCGAAGAATCGCCGTGTTATACCTTGAGCGCCGGTCAGCAGCAGCGAGTGTCCCTCGCGCGCCTTCGGCTCAGCCCTGCCACCCTTTGGGTATTAGATGAGCCCTTTACGACGCTTGATGTCGACGCGGTTGCGCAACTCGAACTAACGCTTGCAGAGCACGCAGAGCGAGGCGGAGGCGTCATTGTTACCACCCATCATACGCTTTCAATGCCGGGTCTTACGCGCCTTACACTAGGAGTGAGCTAGCATGCCGCAAGCAATCGCCAAGCCGACTACGTGGTCCGCCTTTATGCTCACGCTTAAGCGCGACCTGCTCATTGCCTTCAAGCGGAAAAATGACATCGTTAATCCGTTTATGTTCTTTGTGATCGTTATCTCTCTGTTTCCGCTTGCGATTAGCCCCGATGGCGACAAATTGGCCGAGATAGCTGCGGGGGTGATCTGGATTGCGGTGTTGCTGTCGGCGATGCTGTCGATGGATAGTTTGTTCAGAGCTGACTTTGAAGACGGCTCTTTGGAGATGCTTCTCCTGAGCCCGCACCCGCTCTTTTTTCTCGTCCTGGCGAAGAATATCGCTCACTGGCTAGTCAGCGGCTTGCCCGTAGTGATTGCCTCGCCGCTGCTCGCGTATATGCTCAAGCTGCCTTCTGAATCCTATGTGACGCTGATGCTGACTTTGCTGGTTGGTACGCCCACTCTGAGTCTGATTGGATCGATTGCAGTCGCGTTAACGGTGGGGTTGGGGAGTAGGGGGCTGATTCTTGCAGTGATCACGCTGCCTTTTAGCGTGCCAGTTTTGATATTCGGCACACTCGCTGTTCAGGCGAGCGCCTCGGGCCTGCCGACGGGGGGGTATCTTACTCTGCTGCTCGCTATTCTCGCAGCTTCTCTCAGTTTGGCGCCACTGACCTCTGCTGCTGCGCTCCGCATAAGCGTGAGTTAGGCAAGATAGCCCTGCGTCTGGTCTGAAACGCCCGTAATTGCGTAGTAAACACGGCGAAAAGCAGGTTAGACATTGCTGCTAAGAGTCACGTTTAGTTACTTACTACGGCGACCTAATATGGCTTCGCGTGGTAACATGATCACGGGTTAAACAGTGAGTTGCGGTGTCAAATGTTGATGCGGGTAATTTTCCTACGAGGGTAACGTAGAATGTGGGTATGGTTCGCTAAACTAGGATCGCCAAAATGGTTCTATGAGCTTTCAACAAAGTGGTTGCCTTGGCTGGTTGTCGCCACCGTGGTCGTGATTGGCACGGCAACCGTGTGGGCGCTACTCTTTTTGCCCCCCGACTATCAGCAGGGCTATACCTCCCGGATTCTCGTTGTGCATGTCGCTGTTGCCGGCACCTCGCTTGCGTTCTTCCCGCTGATGGCTGTCGCCGGAACAATCACATTAGTCTGGAAGATGAAACTCGCCGACATGGTCGCGAAGAATGCCGCCGCACTTGGCGCGTGGTTCTCGTTCATCACGCTAGCGACAGGATCCATCTGGGGCAGCGTCAGTTGGGGTACGTGGTGGGAATGGAGCGACAGCCGTCTTGTCTCAATGCTTTTTCAGTTCTTTCTGCTGCTCGGCGTAGTTTCGCTTAGATCGGCGCTCGAGGAATCTGATAAGGCTGCCAAAGCCTGTGCACTCTTATCGATTGTCGGTTGTATCAATGTGGTGGTTATCAAGTACTCCGTTGAATGGTGGAATACGCTACACCAGCCCGCAAGCCCGGTGTCGATTGAAAGCGGTAGCGCGAACGGGCCAGAATTCTGGATCGCCACAGCGCTGATGATCTTAGGTGTGTATTTGTTTCTTAGTCTCAGTTTGATTTTGTCTACGCGGAATGAAATTCTCATGCGCGAGCGACGCTCTCTCTGGGTGCAAGAACTTATGTCGACAGAAAAGTAAGACAGCGAGTTACGGGGTAACATGGATTTACTAAACGCAATTCAATTCGAAAGCTGGGCCGAATTCGTCGACATGGGAGGCTACGCCTTTAATGTGTGGGCTGTTTATGGCCTGTTTGTCGTATTTATTGCAGTGAACATAATTGTGCCCCTGCAGAGACGCAAAACGCTACTGCGGGATTTACGCCGCCGACAAAATATAGACGCGCAGGTAGCGCTTAACAGGCAATCAGCCTCAGTTGCGGGCGCCGTCGATAATGCAGTAAACGACAGTTTGGCAGAAGCAGCGCAGGTCGTGGGCACCGGTCAAAACGCGCAGCAAGGAGAGACTTCATGAAGCCGCATCGCCGTAAGAAGTTAGGCAGTATTCTATTTATCGCACTCGGGCTAAGTGTTGCCGCGGGGCTTACGCTCTATGCGTTGAAGCAAAACATTAATATGTTTTTTACACCGTCGCAGGTTGCCGGTGGCGAGGTGCCTAAAGGTCAGCATTTTCGAATCGGCGGTATGGTAAAAGATGGCTCGATTGCGCGCGATGACGATAGTCTTAGCGTTAATTTTGTCACAACCGACTTTGTTAGCGAAGTGGCCATTCACTATGAGGGTATTTTGCCAGACTTGTTTCGTGAAGGTCAGGGAATCGTCGCCGAAGGCGTTGTGGACACCGCCGGTGTTTTCCAAGCCTCGAAAGTGCTTGCCAAGCATGATGAGAACTACATGTCGCCCGAAGTAAAAGCGGCGCTCGACGCTGCTGGTACGAGCACCGAAGGCTCACTGCCAAGCGAAGGCTATAAACCACAGTACTAGCGCGGCGCAACGTGGCCGAAATAATTCACACGCGTCGATTCCAAGGATCAAAAGGTGGTGCTCCGCACCGAGGTAGAATTCATTGCTCCCAGAACTAGGACATTTTGCTCTCATTCTCGCACTGTGCTTGTGTGTGTTACTTGGTACGTTTCCGCTTTACGGTGCGGCGACAGGAAACGTTCGCTACATGGGTTTAGCAAGACCGCTGGTGGCGGGTGTTTTTGTTTTCATTGGCCTTGCTTACGTTCTGCTGACTTACTCGTTCGCTATCGATGACTTCTCGGTTACCTATATTCAGCAGCACTCGAATACTCTGCTACCTTTTCGCTACAAACTGACTGCCGTCTGGGGCGGTCATGAAGGCTCGTTTCTACTCTGGACATTCATGCTCGCAGGATGGATGTTAGCCGTGGCTGTCTTCAGCCGCAGTATGCCTATCGAATTCGTCGCGCGCGTGTTGGGTGTGCTCGGCCTTCTGAGCGTCGGTTATTTGCTCTTTATGCTCGCCACCTCAAATCCGTTCGAGCGGATTGTGCCGCTTCCGCCCGCCGACGGAGTTGACCTTAATTCAGCGCTGCAGGATTTTGGCTTTATTGTTCACCCGCCAACGCTCTACATGGGCTATGTGGGGTTCTCGGTTGTGTTCGCTTTTGCGATGGCGGCGCTATTAAGTGGACGATTGGACGCAGCATGGGCGCGCTGGTGCCGGCCATGGGCGAACGTGGCTTGGTCGATTCTAACGATCGGTATTGCGCTAGGCAGCTGGTGGGCTTACTACGAATTAGGCTGGGGCGGTTGGTGGGCATGGGACCCGGTCGAAAATCCACCTCTGATTACGTGGCTTTTTGGCACGGCCTTAATCCATTCTCTGGCGGTGACTGAGAAGCGTGGAATATTCAAGAGTTGGACTGTGATGCTGGCGATCCTCGCGTTTGCAGGCAGTCTGCTGGGCACGTTCATTACTCGTTCTGGACTGCTTACCTCCGTGCACGCTTTTGCCACAGATCCGGAGCGCGGTGTCTTCATTCTCGCGATTTTGACGCTGTCAGTTGGCGGTGCCCTGTTACTATTCGCCGTGCGCGCGCCGTTGCTAAGAGGTCGTTTCGGGTTTGGTATCCTGTCGCGTGAAATGCTCCTGCTTGTGAATAATTTGATTTTGGTTGTGTCAGCAGCCTCGGTATTCCTTGGAACACTGTTTCCAATGGTTTATCAGGCATTGACCGACGATCTTATCTCGATCGGCCCGCCATATTTCAACGCAATCTTCGTTCCTCTTATGGCGCTGCTCGTGCTTGTGTTAGGCGTCGGACCTATTTCGCGCTGGAAAAAGACATCGGGGCGTTATCTAACGACTCAACTACTCTGGGTCGGCGCACTTAGCCTTGTCCTCGGTATCGCTTTGCCTTTGGCAGTGACACTTGAGTTTGGCTTGGGGCCGACGCTTACAGTCGCGCTCGCGTCGTGGATAGTTTTGTCATCGATAAAAGACGCAAAAAATAAGCTCGGTAACAAAAAGACGTTAATGGCAGGACTGCGGGCGCTGCCCCTCAGTTACTACGGCATGCAACTCGCGCATTTGGGTGTGGCGACTATGGTCGTTGGTGCTGCGCTAACTAGCGTTTATTCGACGGAAAAAAGTGTCCTGCTGGGGCCAGGGGAACGCATGGATCTTGGCGGCTATGAATTCGAATTTATTGGGGCAAAACCGATCACTGGACCCAATTTCCGAGGTATGGAGGCGACACTCGAGGTTTACCGAGGTGATGAGTTGCTGCGCGAGCTTCACCCTGAGAGACGCCTGTATCTTGCCAGCGGCACGCCTTCAACAGAGATGGCGATTGATGCGGGGTTCTGGCGCGATTTATTCGTGACTCTCGGCGAAGAGAAAGGGGCATCCGCCTGGTCGATGACTATCTATGTGAAGCCCTTTGTACGCTGGGTTTGGTTGGGCGCGATATTTATGTGCTTAGGAGGCATAGTGGCAGCGGGTGATAAACGCTACCGTCGCGCGCTCGATAAACAAACAGCGCAGAAGCAAGCAGCGTCTATCGCACCATTAGAACCTGCCGAGGGTGTGTCTTAGCGATTGTGCTCAGGCTGCGCTAGGTACAAGTCCAATTGGAGTTTCTTTGATGAACCGATCACTCGCGTTTTTGCCCGTAGCAACCTTTCTGGTTTTGGCCGTGGTCATGTGGCGTGGGCTTTATCTCGACAGCAAAGAACTGCCTTCGATGTTGATCGACAAACCAATGCCAGCTTTTGACAAACTCACAGTTGATGGTCAAGCAGTCGACAACGACTCTCTGCCTTCCGAACCCTTTTTGCTCAATGTGTGGGGTAGTTACTGTCTGCCTTGTTTGATCGAACACCCCACTTTTATGCGTCTGTCTGAATCTGCCGAGATACCTATCGTTGGGGTGAATTACCGCGATCAGAAAGCGCTCGCGCTTGATTGGTTAGAAGAGAATGGAAATCCGTATGCGTTTAGCATACTCGACGAGCCTGGCCGATTCGGGATAGATCTCGGAGTCTACGGCGCACCAGAGACTTATCTGGTCGATAGCAAGGGAGTCATTCGCTATCGGCACGTCAGTGTGCTCGATGAGACAGTTTGGCGCGAAGTGTTTGAACCTGCAATTGCAGAACTAAGAGCACAGGAGGCGGCGCAATGAGTAACGATACTGCTAACGGCAGAGTTTGGGGAAAGCGGGTTAAGCGTGTCTTGACAGTGTTTATGCTGCTGGCGATTGTTAGCGTTTTGATGCCGGCTACCAGCCTTGCACAAGTCGATACATTTGAATTTGAGACGCCCGAGCAGCAGCAAAGATTTCGGGCGCTCTCGGATGAGCTGCGCTGTCCGATGTGTCAGAACACGAGTTTGTCGGGGTCTACTGGTGGCGTTGCAGAAGACCTGCGTCGTGAAGTGCATCGGATGATTATGGAAGGGATGAGCGACGAGCAGATCGAGCAGTTTATGTACGAGCGCTACGGTGATTTCATTTTCTACAAGCCGCGGTTAAAACCCGAAACACTGCTGCTTTGGTTTGGCCCGCTTCTGTTTTTCCTAATTGGCGCGTTCGTTCTCGTCGGCATTTGGCGCAAGGCGAAAGGAATCGATGCACAGCCGGTTCAGGTCGATACCGAAACGCAAGGTCGCATAGACGCATTAATCGCTGAGCAAGTTAAAGCGGGTGCCGGCAACACCAATAGATAGAGCTCAACACGTTCACATGATGGCGAGCGCTTCGTGGCGTTGCGATTAACCGAAAACCAATTGGATATTTATGCTTTTTTGGACTTTAGCTGCGCTGCTTGCCGTTATGGCGATCGCCTTTTTTGTCATCCCTTTTTATCGAGCGAATGGGGGCGATGAGGAGGCGGTTGGGAGCGTTCAGCGTAGCGAGAATTTGCTGCTTTTCGCCGAGAGGGAAAGCGAGCTTGCAGAGGATCTTGCAGCGGGCGAAATAGACAGCGAAGAACATGCCACCCTGCTGCGTGAATTACAGCAATCTCTATTAGACGATGTGCAGGACACGAGACCAAAGAGAGCGCCCATCGCTATATCCTCACGAGGCTGGCTGGTTATTGGTCTAATCGCTGTGTCGCTTCCTGCGGTGTCGGTTACGCTTTATCAGCGCTGGGGTTTTATAGACGACGTCCAGGTCATGGGATTGTTCCAGGAATCACTTGCCGCTCAGGGTGACGTATCTGCAGCCTCTGCGCTGGTCACAGAGCTAGGTGAATTAGTTAAAAACGGCAGTGAAAATCCTTGGGTTTGGTACTTTTTAGGCGAAAATTTCGCCACGATTGGCCGCTTCAATGAAGCCGAAATATCGTATCGACAAGCGGCCGAACGGCTGAGCGGACAGCCTGAAGAGGCGCTCGTGCTCGGACGCGCGGCGTTGGCCTTATACATCAAATCCGAATTCCGTTTCACGCCTGAACTGAACGCGCTTATCGAGCAGGCACAGGCGATTAATCCGAATGAAATTGCTGTGATTCAGCTGCTCGCAGCAGACGCACAAAACCGAGGCGACTACGCAGCTGCAATTGCTAATTGGCGCATACTCATCCAGCTAGACCCGAACTCCCCAGAAGCGCAAGCACTTCGCGGGGAAATTGCTAATGCGCAGCGTCTGCTCCGAGAAGAGTCTGGCGAGGAAATTGTCGGTCCGGAGATAGAAGTGCGGCTTGCGCTCGCAGAGGGGTTGTCGCTCGATCCAAATTTGCGCGTGTTTGTCGCGGTACGCAGCGCCGAGCGAGAGGGCATGCCGCCGCTAGCCGCCGTCGGTCTTAGCGTCGCAGATCTGCCTACGACAATAAATTTAGACAACTCTTCCCAGGTCGGCCCCTTTAATATAAGTTCGGCCGACCTCGTAAGGGTGTCGGCTTTGGTGTCGCTTAACGGCACGGCAAACCCCTCTCGCGGCGACTATCGTGTGGTCTCAGATGATTTTGCCCACAATGGCCAACACGCGATTGTCACGCTTACCATTAGCGACGAGGTCGAGTAGCCATTGAATTGGGTTGAATTCGGCACTATCGCCTTAGCGCATTTGTTTGCAGTGGCGTCCCCAGGTCCGGACTTTGCGATCGTGCTTCGTCAAACGCTCAAAAATGGCAGCTTTGCCGGCCTCTGGTCGAGTGCCGGTGTCGCTGCGGGCATAGGCCTTCACGTAACTTACTGCCTTCTTGGTGTAGCGCTGCTTATAGCCAGTTCGCCGACGTTGTTTTTGGTTTTAAAGATGGGTGCCGCAGTTCTGTTGGTCATTCTTGGCGGGCAATCACTTTATGGAGCGGCGCGCGAGTTTAAGCGGCGCCGAGAAACCTCAGAAGTGGACGCGGAGGTCTTTGTTAGCGAAGCTGAGCAGCCTTCGACGTCTCTTGCCCGTCGTGCTTTTGTGACAGGCTTCACCACCAACGGGCTGAACCCTAAGGCAACACTTTTCTTTCTCGCTCTGTTTAGTGTGGTGATAGATCCCGCAACCGGGGTCGCCCAACAGACCGCCTACGGGCTCTATTTAGTGATAGCGACTTTTGCTTGGTTCGCTTGTCTTTCATTGCTGGTCGGTCGGCCACGGGTTCGCCTTGTCGTGTTGAGTGCTGCGCCGGTTATCGATAGCCTGATGGGATTAATTCTCTGGGTAATTGCCGCGCAGCTTTTAAGTTGAAGGCCCTGTGGCCACTAAGACACCTGCAATAAGTAACGAAGATAGGTATAGTTGGGCGCTATAAATCGTTTCAAAGACGCCACCGCGATGGGAAAGGATCTACACAATGGCCGCAAATAACAGTGATGCAACAGGCGCCGCGTTGATCGACAAGTTTGGACGAAGGGTCGACTATATTCGCCTGTCGGTGACCGATCGGTGCGACTTTCGCTGCGTCTATTGTATGACTGAAGACATGACCTTTTTGCCCCGCAAGGAAATACTCAGCCTAGAGGAGCTTTTTTTAGTCGGCAAAGCCTTTGTTGATTTAGGCGTGAGCAAAATCCGTTTAACAGGGGGAGAGCCGCTGGTTCGGGGCGATGTGATAACGCTCGTCGAGCGGCTTGGTGAGTTGCCGGGATTGGAAGAGCTTCTGATCACCACGAATGGCGCGCAGCTCGATAAGTTCGCGAAACCGCTGCGCGCGGCGGGAGTGACAAGGGTCAACGTGAGTATCGATAGTCTCGATGCAGAACGTTTCAAGCGGATCTCGCGCGTAGGCAAGCTCGATAAAGTACTCGAAGGAATCGACGCGGCAATAGCGGCTGGTTTCGAAAAAGTTAAACTCAATACTGTCATCATGCGCGGTTACAACGAAGATGAAGTGATTGGTTTGGCCGAATATGCTCTAGAGCGCGCTATCGACATAGCTTTTATTGAAGAAATGCCCCTTGGCGAGGCGTCCGATCACGCCCGAGAAGAGACTACCTGCAGCAATGCTTGGGTACGCGACACGCTTGAGCAGCGCTTTGAGCTGACAGACAGCGAGGTAAAAACCGCAGGTCCTTCGCGCTATGTCGATGTGAAAGGCTATGAGTCGCGCATTGGATTTATCTCCCCGGTCACGCATAATTTTTGCGGTGACTGCAATAGGGTGCGAGTCACGGTAGAGGGACGGTTGCTCCTCTGTTTGGGTAATGAGCATTCGATGGATCTCAGGGCGATATTGAGGGCGGAAGATTTTGACGAGTCTAGGCTGCGAGAAGCGATAGTGGCAGCTATGGACCTTAAGCCGGAACGACACTATTTCTATGAAAAAGATCATGCGCAGCCCGTGCGGTTAATGAATATGACAGGTGGCTAGCGCGGCGCCTCACGTGCTTGCGGTGATCGCATGAAAATAAACAGGATGGAAGTGCAATGGTTGATGAGGTGGTGAGCCTGCAAATAGCAGTTGTCACGGTGTCAGATACGCGTACAGAAGAGACAGATCGCTCGGGCTCTGTGCTTGTTCAGCGTCTCGGCGCGGCGGGTCATGTGCTTTGTCATAAAAGTATCGTCAAAGATGACGTGTATCAATTACGAGCCGAGGTTTCTAGGCTGATAGCCGATCCCGGTGTGCAGGCGATACTAATGACGGGAGGCACGGGGTTTACGCCGCGCGACAATACGCAGGCGGCGATCCAGCCTCTGTTCGACGTCGCAATCGAGGGTTTCGGCGAGCTTTTTCGCCAGTTGTCCTATGCGGAGATTGGGACATCAACCATACAATCGCGTGCGTTTGCAGGAATCGCTAACGATGTCATTATTTTTTGCCTGCCCGGTTCGCCTGGCGCCTGCGCCACTGGGTGGGACAGTGTGATCGCAGAGCAGCTAGACAGTAGCCATAAGCCGTGTAACTTTGTCGACAAATTAAAGGTCGTCGATTTTTAGGCAAAAAAAAACACCAAGCCTCGGGGGGAGGGTTGGTGTTGAAAATGCACAGAAAACTCTCTGGGGACTTCGTTGCTCGGGCTTAGTAATGCGTAATCGGTCTATTGCTGGCCTATGGCTTCTCAACTGCTGTTCTGCGTTGAGAGCTTATACAGGCCTTGATAATTCCTTTTTCAGCGTTTAAACGCGAGCGAGCACAATCGCAGCAGGCACTGAAAGGGCGGCGATTACTAACGCGACGCTAACAACAGTGGCTTCAACTACGGGGCGCGCTCTTTTGAGTGCGTTGCTCATGACATGCTCCTAATCTTAAGGGGTTGCTTTAGTCTGAGACCCGACGTCTCCTTATCCAGCAACGGGGCGTATAGTAACACAGTAAGTGGAAATTGGTAACACTTTCTGCAGAAAATCGTATTTACTGCGGCTATCCCTTGGTATTCATGGGGCATCTTATAAATATTATTAAAAACAATTAGTTAAATAATATTATTGTTAAATCCTAACGGTCAATTTCGCTATTGAGTTAAAAATTCATAGCTGATTCACCCGTAACATACGGATGTTACGAAGCTTTTATGACTCGGGTCACATGGTAACACTTGGGTAACACCGCTTAGTCGCCATTACCTGGCGCTGAAAACAATCGTCATTAGCGAGTAGGAGATAAAATGAGAGTAGTTACGCTGAACTGTAACGGCATACGGGCTGCGTCGCGGAAGGGTTTTTTCGACTGGCTGCCAACGATTGGTGCCGATGTAGTTTGCCTTCAGGAAACAAAGGCGCAGGTAGACCAGCTCACAGATCCGCTATTTAGCCCCGAGGGCTATCATTGCTACTATTACGACGCTGAAAAGAAAGGCTATTCGGGCACTGCGCTTTACAGCAGGGTCGAACCCGATAAGATTCACCGCGGCATAGGGTTAGACATTGCCGATTCGGAGGGTCGTTACCTGCAGGCCGATTTCGGCGATCTGAGCGTTATCTCGCTGTATCTGCCTTCTGGGTCGAGTGGCGACGAGCGACAAGTCCGTAAAATGCGCTTTCTAGAATTTTTCATGACCCATTTACGCGCCCTTGCGCGAGACGACAGGCGTTACATTGTCTGCGGCGATTGGAATATTTGCCATAAAGAGATAGATATTAAAAATTGGAAGGGCAATCTCAAGAGCTCTGGCTTTTTACCTGAAGAGCGAGCGTGGCTCGACGAGTTGTTCGATGAGGTAGGGTTCGCAGATTCTTTTCGTAGGGTAAATGCCGAGGCTGAGCAGTATTCGTGGTGGTCTAATCGTGGGCAGGCGCGGGCAAATAATGTGGGATGGCGACTTGACTATCAGGTTGTGTCACCCGACATTGCAGACAAGACGCTGGGCGCGTCGATTTATCGAGAGCAGAGCTTTTCCGATCACGCCCCTGTCATAATCGACTACAAGCTATAGGATCCTAAGTATGAACAAAGCAAGTAACTGTCCTAGGCGCGGCGCGCTGTTGCGGCGCATTCGCGTTAACTTAACGGCTATTCGGCTAATTGGGCTAAGCTTCGGATTGTCTTTGGCCACGCCACTGTTTGCAGCGGAACCACTCATCGCCCGCATTACAACGAATATTGGCGACATCACTGCAGAGCTGAATGACCGTGCTGCACCGACAACCGTCGCTAATTTTGTCAATCTTGCTCAGCGTGGCTTTTACGACGGGCTAACTTTTCATCGCTGGGAGAAAAATTTCATGATTCAGGGTGGTGATCCCTTAGGCGACGGCACAGGTGGGCCAGGCTACCGTTTCGGTGGCGAAATTATCTTGCGGCATAATCAGCCGGGCATTCTCTCGATGGCCAATTCGGGGCCCGGAACAGATGGCAGTCAGTTTTTCATCACGCATTTAGCGACAGCGCACCTAAACGGCAAGCACTCTGTTTTTGGCAAGGTGATTGATGGTCTTCCAGTTGTGCAGGCATTGCGGCGCAAGGACGCGATCGTGTCTATTCGGATTGAGGGCGACTATTCGGCTCTTTTTGAGCGCAAAGCCTCCCAGCTTGCAGACTGGAATGCCGTGTTAGAGTCAAATTACCCCGATTTACTCGTTGCGCCCTGATTAACGTCACGCCTTTATGTTGGCGCAACCGGGCATGGCGTCTGCTATTAATCTAGTAGAGCAGGGGGCACTAGTTAGGTTAAAACACTCGCTTGAAGGGCTTAATGCTGACTGATGCATAAACACCCGCGCTCACGTAAGGGTCGGCGTCAGCCCACGTTTTTGCGTCTTCGAGGCTCGCGAAATCTGCAATAACAACGCTTCCGCTAAATCCCTGATCGGTGTCTCCGTTAGGGTTTATCGGACTGGGACCTGCAACGACAAGCCGGCCTGCATCGGATAAGGCTTGCAATCTCTCAAGGTGCGCTGGGCGCGCGCTCATGCGGCGTTCGGAGCTGTTTTCATTATCCTGACTTACTAAGCTAAAGAGCATAATGTTCTCTCAATGTGAGATGAGGTCTCTCAATGTGGAATGAGGTCTCTCAATGTGAGATGAGGTCTCTCAATGTGGAATGAGGTCTCTCAAAGTGGAATGAAGTCTCTCAAAGTCGGATGAAGTCTCTCAAAGTGGGATGAAGTCTCTCATAGTGGGATGAGGCTATTTTAGGGTATCGCCGTCGGGTTCTTCTAGGTATTTAGAAAGCAGAGGCATTTGTGCGAAAACGAAGCCGAACGTGAGAGCCAAATTGCCGAACACTTTAAATTTGATCCACAGGGCTTCGCTTAACAGGAGCGCGACGGCTAGGTTAATTGCGCCCAGCACAATAAAGTAGAGGACCCAGTAGAGATTGAGTCTTTGCCAAACAACGCGTGGCGCCGGCACTGCATGCCCCATCATATGCTCGATCGCAGGTTTCTCTCCTATAAATCGAGAGCCTAAGAAAATGCTCGCGAAAAGCCAATTGACGATAGGGGCCTTCCATTTGAGGAATTCTATGTTTCTGAAAACAATGGTCGGGATGCAGAATAAGACAACAGCGACAAAAGTGATCCATTGAAACTTGTCTAAGCGCTTCTCTTTTAGCCACAGTGCGCCATAGACCAGAGTCGATGCGACAAGCAGGAATTCCGCTGCGCTAAAGACGCCCCCGACAGTCCGTTCGTAACCGCCAATGCTGACTAGCCTCTCGTCAAGACTCCACACTAGAAAGAAGACGAGCAGGGGAATGTAATCGATAAGTTGCTTCATAAGTTGGTTGTTGTCCTTTTGGGCTTAGGGTGGAGCGGCGGTCACCCTGTGTGAATTGTTTTAGTTTAATGCAATTCGATAAAGGTTTCCGCATTGCCACGTATATCGCGTAGAATTGCCCATTGAGAGCGAGAAATATGAGCGATTACTTAGAAATTCATCCAAAAAATCCAGATGGTCGGTCGATTAGGAAGATTGCAGAATCACTGCGCAACGGCGGCGTCGTTGTCTACCCGACCGATTCGACCTACGCGGTCGGATGTCATCTGGGGGACAAGTCCGCCTTGGAGCGCATTCGCCGGCTTCGCGGTTTATCTGATAAGCATAACTTTACGCTGATGTGCAGCGACTTGTCGGAGCTTGCGGTCTATGCGCAGGTTAACAACAGCGCCTTTCGGTTGCTAAAAGCGCTAACACCTGGCCCGTTTACGTTTATTCTAAAGGCGAGCCCCGAGGTGCCTAAGCGGCTAATGCATCCGAAGCGTAAAACCATCGGGCTGCGAGTGCCTGATAATGCCATTGCCCTTGCGATTCTCGCAGAGATGGGCGAACCGCTGTTGACTACAAGCCTTATCTTGCCCGACGCAGAAGGGCCATTACTCGATCCCTACGAGATGCGAGCGCTGATAGGCAAACACGTCGATCTCATCGTCGATGGGGGGAGCTGTAGCGAGATACCAACAACGATGCTTGACCTGACAGAAGGAGTGCCTAGCCTGATGCGTGAGGGCGGCGGTGATGCTAGTGAGTTTCTAGCCTAGCCGTGAGTAGGTATACTAGTTTTTAATTGATTCAAGAAGTTGGAGAAGAGTTTGTCCACAGTAGATTCACAGCAGCGCGTGTTATCGGGTATGCGGCCCACAGGTCGCCTTCACTTGGGGCATATGCATGGTGTGCTTAACAATTGGGTTAAGTTACAGCACGAATACGAGTGTTTTTTCTTTGTTGCCGACTGGCATGCGCTGACGACCCACTACGGCGATGCGACAATTTTCGAAAACAATGTGTTAGATATGGTGATCGATTGGTTGGCCGTTGGCGTGAATCCTGGCTCGGCGTCACTTTTCGTTCAGTCGCGTGTGCCAGAGCACGCCGAACTCCACCTGCTGCTTTCCATGCTCACTCCGCTCGGATGGCTTGAGCGCGTGCCGAGTTATAAAGATCAGCAAGAAAAATTGCATGAAAAGGAGCTAGATACTTACGGCTTCCTAGGCTATCCCTTGCTGCAAGCGGCTGACATCCTGATTTATCGCGCGGGTCACGTCCCGGTGGGCGCAGACCAAGTTGCCCATGTTGAACTCACGCGAGAGACCGCCAGGCGCTTCAATCACATGTACGGAAGAGAGCCGGGTTTCGAAGCTGCTGCAGAGGCTGCCATTGCGAAGATGGGTAAGAAGTCTGCTCGTCTTTACAATAACCTTCGGACCGCCTTTCAAGAGCAGGGTGATCACGAGGCTTTGGAGAAAGCGCAGGCACTGCTTCGCGAGCAACAAAACATTTCGTTGGGCGACCGAGAGCGCCTGTTTGGCTTTTTAGAAGGCGGCGGCAAAATGATTCTCGCAGAGCCGCAAGCGCTTCTCACGCCTGCATCGAAAATGCCGGGGCTCGATGGGCAGAAAATGTCCAAGTCCTATGACAATACGATCACGCTGCGCGAACCACTTGAGCTTATCGCAAAAAAAATTAGCACAATGCCTACCGATCCAGCGCGTGTGCGATTGACCGACCCAGGCGACCCCAGTAAGTGCCCCGTGTGGCAGTTGCACGAGGTTTATTCTGATGAGGCCACCAAGGACTGGGTCAATGCAGGCTGCCGGAGTGCTGGTATTGGTTGCCTCGAATGCAAGAAGCCGTTGAGCGATGCGATTATTGCTGAATTAGAGCCTATTCAGCTGCGCGCAGCGCAGTACGAGAAAGACCCTGATGTTGTGCGTTCGATTATCGCTGAAGGTTGCGAGGCAGCACGCGAAACAGCGCGTGAGACGTTGCATGATGTGCGCAGCGCGATGGGACTGACAAGTTGGTAGCCTGCGCTGCTCACGCGATTTAGAGAATAAGGACAATCGAGTTTGATGGAAGAACAGCACATTCCGTTCGCGTTGATCGATGGCGAGGCATTTAACGAGATCCCGAAAGATCTCTATATCCCACCCGACGCGCTAAAGATATTGGTTGAGGCCTTTCAGGGGCCGCTCGACCTTCTGTTGTACCTAATCAAAAAACAAAATATCGATATCCTTAATATTAATGTCGCCGAAATTACTGACCAGTATATGGCTTATGTGGAGCTGATGGAGTCTAGTCAGTTCGAGCTTGCCGCCGAGTATTTGGTGATGGCAGCTATGCTTGCCGAGATCAAATCGAGGATGTTGTTGCCTCGGCAAGAGGATCTCGAGGCCGAGGAAGACGATCCTCGCATGGAGCTAATAAGGCGCTTACAAGAGTACGAACGTTTCAAAAAAGCAGCAGCTCGGTTAGATGAGTTGCCACGAATGAATCGTGACTTCCATAGAGCAATAGCCACGCCACCTAAAATGGAGCGCGTGACTATCGATCCAGATGTTGACTTGAAAGATGTCCTCGTCTCTCTCGCGCAGGTATTACGCCGCGCAGACATGTTTGGCAGCCATCAAATTCATCGCGAGACGCTGTCGACTCGAGAAAAAATGTCGGAGCTACTGGTTCGCATCAACAACAAAAAATTTGTCCCCTTGTCGTCGCTCCTCATCAGAGAAGAGGGAAGGCTCGGGGTAGTCGTTACTTTTCTGGCCATAATGGAATTGTTGAAAGGGGGCATGATCGAGATCGTTCAGAGCGAACCGTTTGCGCCTATTCATGTCAAGGCGCGGGCGTTAAGCGAGCAGCCGGTGCTAACGAGTGATTTCGATGATGATCTTGATGGTAAGCAAGAGGGCGATCGAGAGCGTGATCAAGAAGACGAGCGCGACGCGCGTTACTAGGAATTTGAACTGAATGAACGATGTAGATAATAAAGTAAAGATGATTATCGAAGGATTACTCCTCGCAGCGGGCCGGCCTCTGCCATTAGAGAGTATTGCAGCGGTGTTCAATGAAGAAGAGCGTCCCGAGAACGATGAGTTGCTCGGCGTGCTCGCGCGTATCGATGAAGAATGCGGTGACCGGGGTTTTGAGCTTACTAAAGTCGCCTCGGGTTATCGGTTTCAGGTCAAGCAAGAATTAGCGGAGTGGGTAGGTAAACTCTGGGAAGAGCGGCCACCGCGCTACACGCGAGCGCTGCTCGAAACGCTTGCGCTCGTCGCCTACAGGCAACCAATTACGCGCGGCGATATTGAAGAAATTCGCGGCGTTGCGGTTAGCTCGAATATTATCCGTACCTTGTTAGACAGAGAGTGGATTAGGGTAGTGGGACAGCGAGATGTACCGGGCCGACCTTCGATGTTTGCAACAACAAAACAGTTTCTTGACTATTTTAATCTCGAAAGTTTACAGCAGTTGCCGGCGCTATCAGAGATACGCGATATCGACGGTGGTGCGAAGGATTTAGGTTTTGAGGCAGAACTTGCTGCGGCTCGTGTGTTGGAGATGCCAGAGAATGCTGAAGACGATGCCAGCATAGAATTAAGCGATGACGAGAAAGCGGAGTTGCTCGCCGAGGAGGAAGCCATCGCGCTCTCGCAGAAACCTCTTGATGAGATTCTCCATCCTAATGGGCGACCCGAGGTGCAGGACGAAGAGAATGACGAAGAGGCTGACGAAGAGAATGATCATGCTAAAGAAAGTGACGACTTCGCTGAACTAGACGAAGCACTCGCAGCCTTAGAACAAGACCTAGGCGGCGATCCTTCGCGCTTAGGCGAGGCAATTGCTGGCGAGAGAAATGAAGGACAACTGAGTTCCGAAGAATCCGAGGGCGAGTCTGATGAAGCCGTCCCAACCGAGTAGATTGTATGTCTGAAAAATTACAAAAAGTCATGGCGCGCGCAGGATTTGCCTCGCGGCGCGAGGCCGAGACGTGGATCGAAAAAGGGCGGGTTAAGGTCAACGGAGTTACTGCCAAGATCGGAGACCGCGTAGACGAAGACGATAAGATTGTCGTTGACGGGAAAAAGGTCGCAGCACAGTTGAAATCGAATCATGAGCGTCGAGTGATTCTTTATAATAAGCCCGAGGATCAGGTGTGTACTCGCAAAGATCCCGAGGGAAGGCCGACTGTCTTTGACCGTCTTCCGCCGATTAAACACGGGCGCTGGGTTGCGATTGGACGTTTGGATATTAACACCAGTGGGCTTCTGTTGTTTACCACAGATGGCGAACTCGCGAATCGTTTGATGCACCCAAGTGCGCAAATCGAGCGCGAATATGCTGTGCGTGTACTCGGCGACGTAAGCAAAGAAATGGTTCAGCAGATGCACGATGGCGTGATGATCGATGGCAACATGTGCAGGTTTACTGACATTCAACATTTTGGTGGTGAAGGCGTAAACCAGTGGTATCACGTGGTCGTTCTCGAGGGGCGTAATCGCGAGGTGCGAAAACTTTGGGAGTCGCAAGGCGTGAAGGTAAGTCGGCTCAAGCGTGTGCGCTTTGGGCCCTTATTTATACCAAGCACGATTACGAAAGGACGTTTCCAAGAATTACCGCGCAAGGATTTGGACAAGCTCTTAAAAGTCGCCTACCCGCGCGTCGAAAAACCTAAAGAAGCGGAACCCGCTCCTCGCTAGTTCTGAGTGCGTGCCTAAGCCTTTTTCGCGCCGGCAGCGCTTCGTTAGCCTTCGAAGCCGCGCGCGTCCAACGCTTGGCCGTGATATTTTTTCGCAGCAGGGCTCATTAAGTAGAGATACAGTGGGAGCAATGATTCGGGAGTAGGCTGAGTTATTGGGTCTTCTGCGGGGTAGGCGTCTCTGCGCATTGCAGTTCGTGTCCCGCCCGGATTAAAACTCATGACGCTGATCTCACTGATGTTGCCCACTTCTTCTGCGAACGTTTGCATCAGTCCTTCGAGTGCGAATTTACTGATGCCGTAAGCCCCCCAGTACGCGCGCCCAACGCGCCCAACACTTGATGAGGTGAAAATGACTCTTGCGTCGCTCGAGCGCGTGAGGGCGGGGACCAGTGCTTTGGTCAGTTTAAAGGGTGCAGTTACGTTTACCTGCATTAATTTATCCCAGTCGCTGTCGGGATAGTATTCGATAGGGCTACGCGCGCCGAGTAAGGCGGCGTTGTGAATTAATCCGTCGAGGGTGTCAAACTGCTCGCCGAGCGCACTAGCAAGGGTGGCATACTCTGCACTCGTCGCGGTCGATAGATCCAGCGGATGAATGATTAATCGCCCTGGGTAAGTCGCTTCGATTTCATCGAAAAGCGCTTCTAGTTTTTCCTGGCTACGGCCAAGCGCTATAACGTTTGCGCCGCGCGAGCAGAACTCAGCTGCCACAGCGCGGCCTATGCCATCGCTCGCGCCGGTAATGAGAATGTTTTTATCGTTAAGACAATCTTGCGCTGCGTCGTAGGTAAAGGTCATGAGCGAAACTTCAGTAAGTTGAGAAGCCCAATAGACTGCTCGGGTTGGCTAAGGATGAAATCGGCAGGCCATTCGGCAGGATCGACTCCGTCGGCTAGGTAGCCATAGCTGGCGGCTATAGCAATGAGGTCTGCGTTCTTCGCAGCCTGCATGTCACGGATATGGTCTCCAATATACACGCAGCGCTCCGGTTCTCGCTTTAACACCGAGAGCGCGAGAAGGAGTGACTCGGGATGGGGCTTTTTATCTCGCACGTCGTCTGGGCAAACCAAGACAGGGCAGCGCGCGAGAAGTGATAGGCGCGAAAGCAGTGCAGTCGCATAAAGGCGAGGCTTGTTTGTAACGATTCCCCAGGGAATACCTGCCTGTTCGAGTGAATCGAGTAGATTTTCCATGCCAGGGTAGAGTGTTGATTGTGTCGACTCGATTTGCTCGAGATAGAGGGCGAGAAGCTGCGTATGGAGAGAGGCGAACGCTTCTGCTTTTTCGTCAATACCGAAGCCGAGTGCAACAAGTGCTTTTGCGCCATCTGACACGGTGTGAGTTATCACGGGGGCATCCAGTGGCTGTTTTCCCTGCTGTGTGAGCAGCAGATTAAGTGCGATGACGAAATCTGGCGCCGTGTCGATAAGCGTGCCGTCTAGGTCGAATAGAACACACTCTATGGACGTATCAAGATTCATGCGCCTCTTTCCTCGAGCGCAGGCTTGTCATAATAGGCAAGATAGTTCACGTCGAGATCGTTGCCGAGTGAATAACGCTTCGAGAAGAGGTTGTAGGTCATGCCTCTCTGTTCGATCAGTGTTAATCCTGCATCGCGTGACCAGCTCGCTAACTCAGAGGGGCGAATAAATTTGGCGTATTCGTGAGTGCCCCGGGGAAGCAGGTTTAAGATGTATTCCGCGCCAATTATTGCGAAGAGATACGACTTTGGGTTGCGATTAATTGTCGAGAACAACACTTGCCCGCCGGGTTTCACAAGCGCGTAGCAGGCGGCAACAATTGCGCTGGGGTCAGGGACGTGTTCGAGCATTTCAAGGCATGTCACGATGTCATACTGCTCGGGTTCTGCTTGTGCCAATTCTTCGGCAGGAATGCGCCGGTAGTCTATGTCGAGTTTGCTTTCTAACTGATGTAGGCGGGCGACGGCGAGTGAAGCCTCCGCCATATCTATCGCGACCACAGCGGCGCCCTGTCTCGCCATTGCTTCGGCGAGTATGCCGCCGCCACAGCCGATGTCGAGGACGCGCTTTCCTGCGAGGGTTGTCTTCGATGTCAAAAAGCCCATCCGCAGTGGGTTTATCTCATGGAGCGGTTTGAATTCGCTCGTCGGATCCCACCAGCGCGCGGCTAGTGCTTCAAATTTTTTGATCTCTAATTCGTCGACATTACTCATGATTGGCCCTGTGTGCGCTATGGCTAACTAGGCTGTTAAGCCTTCTCTGCTAAGTGTTTTACGCGCTTCTGCCACTCTTGGGTTGTTCTTTTGAGTTGTTGCTCATCGATAGTTTGGAGCTTTCGGTCGCAAAGGAGGGCTTCGCCGCCACTCCAAACGTGGCTAACTTGGCTTGCTTGTGTCGAATAAACTAGCTGTGAGATAACATCATAGAGAGGAATGCTGTTGATGCTGCCAAGGTCTACGGCACAAAGGTCTGCGAATTTTCCCACCTCAAGGCTGCCAATATCGGCGTCCAAGCCCATTGCCTTGGCACCGTTTATGGTTGCCATTGCCAATGCAGCGTTCGCGGGAACGGCGGTCGCGTCCTGCGCTACGGCTTTGCCGAGTTGTGCCGCTGTGCGCATTTCTGAAAACATATCCAGATCGTTATTGCTCGCGCAGCCGTCGGTTCCGAGTGCGACGTTAATCCCATGCCGCGCAAGCTTTTGAACCTCGCAAAAACCGCTAGCGAGTTTGAGATTAGACTCAGGGCAATGCGCGACATGGCTGCCACTACTGGCTACTAATTCTATTTCTTCTTGCGTGAGCGCCGTCATATGCGTGCAGAAGAGTCGAGGAGTCAAAAGGCCCAATGCGTGTAATCGTGCGAGCGGGCGAACACCGTCTTTAACTTCCGCATCGTCGACCTCGGTTTGAGTTTCATGAACATGCATATGGACCGGCAAGTCTAACTCTGCAGCCAAGGTAGCGATTTTGCGCAGGGGGGCGTCAGAGACGGAATAAGGCGAGTGCGGGCCAAACGCAACATGCACACGGTCGTCGTGTCGGTATTGGTCGTGCAAAGCAGTGGTTTTGTTAATGTATTCGTCTGCATGCGATGCCCATCGTGTGGGGAAGTCCAGGACTGGGCACGCCAGTTGAACGCGGAGCTTGGTCTCGAGGGTGACCTTTGCGGTTTCTTCTGGGAAAAAATAATTGTCGGCGAAACAGGTTGTGCCGGATAGGATCATCTCGGCGGCCGCTAGGCGAACTCCTGCGTTGACGAAGCTGGCATCCGCAAGTTCGCCTTCTAAGGGCCAGATCCGTTCTTCGAGCCATGCCTGCAATGGCATGTCGTCACCGACGCCTCGGAGCAATGTCATTGCGGCATGACCGTGAGCATTAACGAGTCCTGGGAGAAGCGCATGGTTGTTGAGTTGCGTCGCGCCAGCGAGAGCAGCATCTGAGAGCATCGTCTTCGCGTCGTTTGCTGGGAGGAGGTGTGTGATGCGCCCACCGGTAACGAACAGAGCATAGTTTTCGAGTACAGTCTGAGTCGGCACGACAGGGACAACCCAGCGTGCAAACACAACGAGGTCTGGAGTCAGTAGCGGGATATCGGTCATCTTAATTCTCGTGGCTTGTGCTCGGTGATTTAGCGAGCGAGCAGTATAACCGTCATCGAGGCTTCCTGTCGCATGCGAGGGCGATATTACAGCGAATACAGCGCGATTTAGGCGGGCGAAATGGTGGCGTCTATGCTACGATTGCGGGTGTTTCGACGCTCTCAAAAAGGGCCTATAAAAAACGGCAAGACGGCCGCTATAAATGGTGTATAGAGGCGCATAATTTTGCCGAAAACCAAAGTGTTAGGAAAGTTAAGTCTATGAGCGAGTTTGCTAAACAGGTTCTGCCAGTAGCGCTAGAAAGCGAGATGCGTGAGTCGTATCTTGCTTATGCAATGAGTGTCATTGTAGGAAGAGCGCTACCCGATGTTCGCGACGGCCTCAAGCCGGTTCATCGCCGCGTGTTGTTCGCGATGAACGTGCTCTCGAATGACTATAACAAGCCTTATAAAAAATCTGCGCGAATTGTTGGTGATGTTATTGGTAAATACCATCCGCATGGCGATACGGCGGTTTACGACACGATCGTTAGGATGGCTCAAAATTTCTCATTGCGCTATCCGCTCGTCGACGGGCAAGGGAACTTTGGCTCGGTCGATGGCGATTCTGCAGCAGCAATGCGCTATACCGAAATTCGTATGGCTAAAATTGCTCACGATCTACTTGCAGATTTGGACAAAGAGACCGTCGATTTTTCACCTAACTATGATGGTACAGAGCAGATTCCTGATGTGCTCCCTGCGCAGGTGCCCAATCTGCTTGTAAATGGCTCCAGCGGCATCGCGGTTGGAATGGCGACTAATATTCCGCCTCATAATTTAACTGAAGTCGTTGGTGGTGTTATCGCCTTGCTCGACGATCCAGCGATTGGTATCGAGGGTTTGATGGAGCATATCAGCGGCCCTGATTTTCCAACCGCCGGTATCATTAATGGCAAGGCTGGCATCTTGCAGGCCTATCAGACCGGTCGTGGCCGCATTTATATGCGCGCACGGGCCGAGGTGCTGACGGATGAGAAAACGCACAAACAGACAATTATTGTCTCTGAGATTCCCTACCAGGTTAACAAAGCGCGCTTGATAGAGAAGATCGCACAGCTGGTCAAAGAAAAGAAGCTTGAGGGCATAACCGAGCTGCGCGATGAATCAGACAAAGATGGCATGCGTATCGTGATCGAATTGCGCCGCGGCGAGATGGGCGATGTAGTGCTGAATAATTTGTACGCACAAACACAAATGCAGAACGTGTTTGGCATTAACATGGTGGCCCTTGTCGAGGGCCAGCCGCGGCTTTTAACGCTGCGGGAAATTCTCGACTCGTTTATCCGTCACAGGCGCGAGGTTGTTTCGCGGCGCACCAGTTTCCTTCTGCGTAAAGCGCGCGATCGAGGGCATATTCTCGAGGGTCTCGCGGTTGCCCTAGCTAACATCGATGCGGTCATTGAACTCATTAAAAGTTCGCCCTCCTCAGCAGAGGCAAAAGTTAAGCTGCTAGAGAGATCATGGAAATCGGACAGCGTACTGGCAATGCTTGGGACCGTTGGCGCGGATGCGTGTCGCCCAGAAGGGCTAGACCCCAAATACGGCCTTAGCGGTGCCGATTACCGTCTGTCAGAAGAGCAGGCGCAGGCAATTCTCGAATTGCGTTTGCACAGGCTTACAGGTCTCGAACACGAAAAACTCATTAACGACTACAAGGCGCTGCTAGAACAGATCGCCGACTATCTCGATATTTTAGGCAATCAAACACGCCTGTTAAGCGTGGTGCGCGGTGAATTAGAAAAAGTACGCGACGAATACGGCGATGAGCGCCGCACTGAGATTGTGGGCACGCAACAAGACCTCACTGTCGAAGACTTGATAACAGAAGAAGACCGTGTGGTAACTATTTCTAAAACGGGCTATGCGAAAACTCAGCCACTTAGCGATTATGCAGCACAGCGACGGGGCGGCATGGGCAAAGCGGCCGCCGCAGTGAAAGACGAAGATCTCGTTGAGCATCTACTAGTTGCGAGCACGCATGACACGCTGCTTTGTTTTACTAGCCGAGGCAAGGTTTATTGGCTCAAGGTTTATATGATTCCTATCGCGAGTCGAACCTCGCGGGGCAAGCCGCTTGTGAATATATTGCCGCTCGAAGAAGAAGAGCGCGTGACGAGCATGCTGCCGATCAAAGAATATACCGAAGACTCGTTTGTTTTCATGGCAACGGCAAACGGCACAGTGAAGAAGACACCATTGCCTAGCTTTGCACGGCAGCGCAGTGTGGGCCTTCGTGCGATCGAACTCGATGATAACGATGAGCTCGTAGGTACAGCAGTCACAGACGGCACGCGCGATTTAATACTGATGAGCACATCCGGCAAAACGATTCGATTCTCAGAGCAGGATGTCAGGGCGATGGGGCGAACCGCTCGCGGTGTACGCGGAATAAGGTTAGGTGCCGGTCAGCGTATGGTGTCCCTAATGGTCGCAGATGATGACAAGCAAGTACTCACCGTGAGCGAGAACGGCTACGGTAAGCGCACGAAGTCGAGTGACTTTCCGCTGCGTGGACGCGGTGGACAAGGCGTTATAGGTATTCAAGCCAGTGATCGTAATGGCGCAGTGGTCGGGTCTGTTCAGGTCACTGACGCAGATGAAATCATGCTGATTTCGAGCAAAGGCACCATGGTGCGCACGCGCGTCGATGAGGTGTCGGTGCAAGGACGAAACACACAGGGCGTCCGGCTTATTCGCTTAAAAGAAGGCGAAAAATTAGTAGGGTTAGAGCGCGTAGACGAGCCCGCAGAGGAGTTTGTTGAAGAGCTAAACAGCGAACAGTCAGAAAACGATGAGAACAATGCCGACTAAAGCGGCGACGTCTGTCGCCTATTTAGGCCCCCAAGGCACTTTTTCTCACGCGGCGGCTATAGCTTTCTTTGAGCAGCACCCTCGGTCAAACACCGAGGGATGGCTTATGCGCTCGTCTGCAAATATCGAAGACGTGTTTGCCAGCGTCGAGGCAGGCGACTCCCTTTTTGGTGTGGTGCCCGTTGAGAATTCCACCGAAGGAGCTGTCAATAATACCCAAGACTGTCTGCTCACGACGTCAACGCTAATCGTTGGCGAAATAATCATCCCTATCGTTCATAATTTACTCGGAAGAGAGGGGTTGACGCGCGATAAGGTTCACACGATTGCCTCGCATAAGCAGTCTCTCGCTCAGTGCCGCGGCTGGCTAAGCAGAAATTTCCCACACGCGGTGCTGCGCGAATGCGCAAGCAACGCGCAAGCCGCCGAATTGGCGCTGTCCGAAGAGGGTACGGTGGCCATTGCAGGGGAATTCGCCGCACAGACCTATGGCCTCGACATATTGAGCTGCTCTATCCAAGACCATAGCCATAATAGAACCCGATTTCTGATTATCGCAGCGGGCGAGAGCGGGGAAGAGAGAGAGAATGAAGTCGAGAAGTCTCTGGGTCTTCTTGCTGCGCATAACGATGAGAGGAAGCAGTCGCCGGATAGGAAGACTAGTATTTTAGTCGCGACCGACAACAAGCCCGGCGCGCTTTTTAGAATCTTAGAGCCTTTCAATACGCTGCAGATCGACCTATCAAAAATTGAAGCGCGTCCCTCCAAGCTGCGAGCCTGGGAATACGTGTTTTTTATCGATTTCATTGTCAGTGGGACGGAACAAGGCGATCACGATATTGAGCAGGAACTTTTCGCGTTGCTCAAGCCCCGGACGACCTCACTGCGTATTCTCGGTAGTTACCCCCCAACGCTTCCCACAAAGGCTGAAAACGGCAGCGCGCCGGGTTTAGCTGCGCCAACCGACGCGTCTAAGTGATGCGAGTGAGCATGTATGTCTAGCCTCGAGAGCGCAAAGGTACTGATTATAGGATTGGGTCTGATAGGTGGCTCGATTGCGAGAGGGCTTAAGCAAAACAATCCAAACCAGGCACTCGTAGCCTGCGATAGCGATTGCGCTCAGCTAGAGGCGGCGTTGTCTGCTGGTGATATCGATGCTGCGTATGGAGTGGCTGATGTTCAACTCGCGTGTGCTGAGGCTGATCTTGTGGTTATTGCCTTGCCGCCGCTCGCTACTGCTGCCATTCTTCCGAGTCTAGCATCTTTCTGTAATGATCATGCAATAATAACCGATGTCGCTAGCGTGAAGGGTAATGTTGTCGAGGCCGTTGAAAAATTGCCGGCAGACTTTTCCTCGCGCTTTGTTCCAGGGCACCCCATTGCAGGCTCAGAGAAAAGCGGTTATCTCGCCTCAAATGCGGGTCTGTTTGCGAAGCGCAATATCATATTGACTCCCCTTGCTAATAATTCCTCCGATTCGCTGCGGCTAGTGAGCGCGATGTGGCGAGCGCTGGATGCAAACATGCTAGCGATGAGTGTTAAGCATCACGATGAGGTGTTAGCGGCGACGAGTCATCTGCCTCACCTTCTCGCTTATTCGATTGTCGATGTGCTGGCGAAACAGGAAAAAAGCGGGGATATATTTCGTTATGCGGCCGGCGGTTTCGCCGATTTCAGTCGCCTGGCGTCAAGCGATGCGCGCATGTGGTCGGATATTTTCGTGGCGAATCGAACAGCAAGCGCAGAGGTTTTAGGTGCGATGATCGCTGAACTTCATGCGTTGAAAACGGCGCTCGAATCATCTCCTGATGAGCGTTTAAGCACGGATCTACGCACGCTTTTTGCTCATGCCAAAGAGACGCGAGAAGCCTTTATTAATACTCATTTTAAACCAACTGCGAACAATGCTATGAACGAAAAGTCTGTCGTCTTTGTTGCCGGTCAGAGCGGCACGAACGTTCCTCTAATGAAAGGCCGCGTGCGAGTGCCGGGCGATAAATCGATTTCACACCGGGCCATTATTTTCGGGGCGATTGCGAACGGTTGCACCGAGGTCAGTGGTTTCTTGGAAGGAGAGGATGCACTGAACACGGTCGCCGCTTTCCGTGAATTGGGCGTTACTATTATTGGTCCAGAGCAAGGAAAGCTGAGCATTATCGGCGTCGGCCGTGATGGTCTCGCGGCGCCAAGAAAGCCTCTTTATATGGGGAATTCAGGCACCGCCATGCGCCTTCTTTCTGGTCTGCTCGCGGCCCAGCAGTTTGGCAGCGAGTTGACGGGCGATGAGTCGCTCACCAAAAGGCCGATGGCACGTGTCGTGGAGCCGCTGCGTTTGATGGGTGCAGTGATTGAGGCCGAAGAGGGTGGCAGGCCGCCTCTTCGACTCGCGCCGTCAAAATTGCACGGCATAAAGTACACGATGCCTATGGCTAGTGCGCAAGTGAAATCTTGTTTGCTGCTGGCGGGTCTCTACGCAAAAGGAGTAACCGAGATTTCGGAGCCGGGGATTTGCCGTGACCACACAGAGCGAATGTTAGAAGGGTTTGGTTATCCGCTCAAGCGTTCGGCAGACGGTATCACTGTCAGTCTCGAAGGCGGCCATCAGCTTAAAGCGACAACTATCGACGTGCCGAGCGATATTTCTTCGGCGACTTTTTTCCTTGTTGCCGCAGCGATTTGCCCTGGATCAGATGTCCTTTTAGAGCATGTTGGCATCAATCCAACTCGTATCGGCGTGATTAACATTCTCAAGCTCATGGGGGCCGATATCCAAGTGCTTAATCCGCGTTCAGTGGGCGGGGAGCCTGTCGCGGAACTTGCTATCAAGTACGCGCCACTCAATGGTATTACGATACCCGAGTCGCAGATACCGCTCGCCATCGATGAATTTCCGGCATTGTTTATTGCAGCAGCAGTTGCTGAGGGCGACACGATTTTACGCGGCGCTGAAGAACTTCGCGTGAAAGAAAGCGATAGGCTCGCCGCCATGGCTGCGGGTCTCACGCTGATCGGGGTAAAGAGTGAGATGTACCCTGACGGGATTCGAATCTCGGGAGATCCGCAGGCCTGTTTTACTGCTGCTGAAATCGATTCGCAGGGCGATCACCGCATCGCGATGGCGTTTGCCGTCGCAAGTCTGCGCGCAGCGGGTCCTTTGAGAATTCTGGACTGCGCCAATGTCGCCACCTCCTTCCCTAATTTTGTTGAGCTCAGCGCCGAGCTCGGTCTGGAGATTGGCGTTGAGTAATACTAGCCCCGTCATCACTATCGATGGCCCTTCGGGTTCCGGCAAAGGCACAATCGCTTCTCGACTCGCGAAACTATTGGGTTTCACGCTGCTAGACAGTGGTGCGCTTTATCGAGTGCTTGGTCTTGCGGCAGACAGAGGGGGACTCGCGCCGGGTAGCGATAGTGAAGCGATAGCTGCGCTGGCTCGCAGAGTAGAGATAGGCTTTGGCCAGCCGAATGTTGATTCGCCTTGGGTCGAAGGGTCCGTGTGGCTTGGCAGCGACGATGTAAGCCTTGCGATACGCACCGATGAGGCCAGCGCGATGGCCTCTCAAGTCGCCGCCATTCCTGCCGTGCGGTCGGCGCTATTGCAGCGACAGCGCGATTTTCTCGGCGCGAACGGGCTTGTCGCGGATGGGCGTGATATGGGAACGACTGTTTTCCCCGATGCCGCTCTCAAAGTATTCCTCACGGCGAGCGTCGAGGCGCGCGCCGACAGACGATATAAGCAGTTGATAGGTAAGGGTATTGATGCTATTCTGCCTGCCCTTTTGAGCGAGCTCGAGGAGCGAGATGCGCGCGATACACAGCGTAGCGCGTCGCCGTTGAAGCCCGCAGTAGATGCTATCATCATAGATTCTACCATGATGAGCATCGAGCAAGTTATGGCCCAAATAACTGATTTAGCTAGAGAAAAGCTAAATAGGTAGGGCTGAAAGATTGAATTTATCTGGTTGATTCTGGTTGAGAGACACGTATTTTCAAAGCCTATAAAAAGTTTTGACGGTGCACAGAAAGCAGTGAATTCGATAAGTCGACAGCCGGCACATCACCAGCATAGGTGGCGAGCTGTCGAATTTAGCAATAACACCGTCGCCGCTGGGGCGCGGAGAAGCGAGTCGAGTGTCAGGCTAAGCCTACCGACGACGAGCACAACTGAGTTGGAATAAAGCATGAGTGAAAGTTTTGCAGAATTATTTGAAGCGAGCCTAAGCGAAATAGATATGAACCCAGGCGCGATTGTCGCCGGTACGGTCATTGATATCGATTCGGATTGGGTAACTGTCCACGCTGGCCTTAAGTCAGAGGGCGTAATCGCTAAGTCAGAATTCCTCGACGAGCAGGGTAATTTTGCTCTCGAGATAGGCCACATAGTAAAAGTTGCACTAGAGACAGTCGAAGATGGTTTCGGTGCGACTAAACTATCACGTGAAAAAGCGAAGCGTGCAGAATCTTGGATGGAGCTCGAAGCTGCATACGAGAAGAATGACATTGTCACCGGTGTTATTAATGGCAAGGTTAAAGGCGGTTTTACTGTCGACCTCAACAATATCCGTGCATTCCTTCCGGGTTCTTTGGTCGACGTTCGCCCAGTACGCGACACACTCCACCTCGAAGGTCAGCAACTCGAGTTCCGTCTTATCAAGCTCGACCAAAAGCGCAACAACGTGGTTGTTTCACGTCGTGCAGTGCTCGAGTCTGTTAGCACAGAAGAGCGTGATGCGTTACTCGCTAAGCTACAAGAAGGCATGGCTGTTAAGGGTATCGTTAAGAACCTCACTGACTATGGCGCGTTCGTCGATCTCGGCGGTGTAGACGGTCTCCTCCACATTACTGATATGTCGTGGAAGCGCATTAAGCACCCAAGCGAAATCGTGAATGTTGGCGATGAGATCAACGTGAAAGTGCTCAAGTATGATCGCGAGCGTAATCGCGTATCTCTTGGCCTCAAGCAGCTAGGCGAAGATCCATGGTTGGCGATCAAAGGTCGTTATCCTAAGGACGCACGAGTTAAGGCAGTCGTCACAAACCTCACTGACTACGGCTGTTTTGCCGAGTTAGAAGAAGGCGTCGAAGGTCTTGTTCACGTATCCGAAATGGATTGGACTAACAAGAACATCCATCCGTCAAAAGTTGTCCAACTTGGGCAAGAAGTAGACGTAATGATTCTTGATATCGACGAAGAGCGTCGTCGTATCTCTCTCGGCATTAAGCAGTGCTTCCAGAACCCATGGGATGGCTTTGCTGAAAAATTCCAGAAGGGCGACAAGATTGCGGGCGTCATCAAGTCGATTACCGATTTTGGTATCTTCATTGGTCTCGACGGCAACATCGACGGCCTCGTTCACCTCTCAGACATCTCTTGGGATGAAACGGGCGAAGAAGCAGTCCGTGAGTACAAGAAAGGTGACGAGATTGAGACCGTTATCCTGTCAATCGACTCTGAGCGCGAGCGCATCTCGCTCGGTGTTAAGCAACTTGGCGAAGACCCCTTCGCTAGCTTCACGTCAGAATACGAGCGCGGTAGTGTCGTTAAAGGCATTATCACTGCAGTTGACGCGAAGGGCGCTACTGTCGCAATCGCTGACGGCATCGAAGGCTATCTCCGCGGCACCGAATTAGGTCGCGAGAAAGTGGAAGATGTTCGCTCTGTACTCAAGGAAGGCGACGAAATCGAAGCGAAGATTGTTAATGTCGACCGTAAGACGCGTAACCTCAGCCTCTCTGTTAAAGCGATCGAGATGGATGATGAACGCGCTGCAATCAAGGACCATAAGAATCAGGAAGTAGCAGAAGTCTCTCCTGGTACGATTGGCGACTTGATTAAAGCACAGATGGAAAAGAACTAATCCTTCATTCCTAAACGCTTCTCAACCCAAGGCGCACGAGATCGTTGCGTCCGCCTTGGGGCGAGGCTAAATTGAAAGTCGAGTTGTCAGCTGTATCAATTTCTCGATCAAACTTTAGTGGTAATTCTGCAAGTACAGGTACAGCTATGACCAAATCTGAACTCATCGAACGTATCGCGGGAAAGCAAACCCAGCTCTCAGCGAAGGACGTAGAGTTGGCCGTGAAAGGCGTGTTAGAGACAATGTCTCAAGTGCTCGCTGAGGGTGGTAGGATAGAGATTCGTGGATTCGGTAGTTTCTCACTGCATTATCGAGTGCCGCGTATCGGTCGCAACCCAAAGACCGGTGCTCCGGTTGCGTTGAGCGGCAAGCACGTGCCTCACTTCAAGCCCGGCAAAGAGCTACGCGATCGCGTAAACAAAGGAATGGAGTCGGGTAACTAGCTCGACTAACGTTGGATTCGATCACTCAGTTTACCTAATACTCTTTAAAAAAGGCAAAATCCTTAAGGTTTTGCCTTTTTTTTTGCTTTAAATTTGCATCAGCTGCTTCGTGAATCAACCTCACCGAATCGTATTCCGCGCCGATACGCTATTATAGACGGTGTCATGACAAGAGTTCACCGCTGGATAGATCAATGAAAAAGATTCTAAGAATACTAACGGGGCTGTTTCTTCTCGCTGTGCTGGTATTGAGTTTGGGCTTTATGAGTGCGAACGACACGCTCATAAGCCTATCTTTTGGTGCGCTGCAGTCGCAAGACAGGCCTGTTGGGCTGTGGATTGCAGCTTCGTTTGTGTTGGGCGGATTGCTCGGTTTGATGGCGGGGTTAAGGCTCTTTTCGAGCCTGTTTGGACGCTTGGAAATCGCGCGCCTTCGCAGCCGGCTTGCTAAGCTCGAGGCTGTGAATGAGTCGATGAGTGAAAGAACGAAAGTGCTATCGAAGGAAATAAAATAATCGCGGAAGGCTGAAAGCCGGCTGCCGAATCGAAGGTTACGACCAGGAGGGAAATGAGTTGGAAAGTAAAATTATTGTCGCTCTAGATTTCGATTCGGAGTCAAAGACGCTCGCGTTTGTCGACCGCGTTGATCCTACCCAGTGTCGAGTCAAAGTTGGCAAAGAGCTGTTTACTCGATGTGGACCTGCGTTAGTAAAACAATTAGTCGCACGAAACTTCGACGTATTCTTAGATTTAAAATTCCATGACATACCCAATACGGTTGCGCATGCGGTTGCCGCAGCGGCAGACCTCGGCGTCTGGATGACGAATGTTCACGCCTCGGGTGGTCGTGAAATGATGGTTGCAGCGCGAGACGCGGTGGCGGCATTGAACCCTGGCGATAGACCGCTTGTCATCGCGGTAACGGTGCTCACAAGTCTCGCAGCAGCAGATCTTCAGGCAATTGGTGTATCGGCCTCACCTGCTGAACAGGTGCTTAATTTGGCGCGCTTAGCTCAAGACGCAGGGCTTGATGGAGTGGTTTGCTCGGCTGCAGAAACAGCGGCGCTCCGCGCGGTGATGGGCGCCGATTTCTGTTTAGTGACCCCTGGTATTCGTCGCCAGGAGGACGCTGTTGGTGATCAAAAACGAGTTGTTGGGCCAGCCGATGCGGTCGCGAACGGCAGTGACTATCTCGTCGTAGGGCGACCAATAACACAGGCAGCCGAGCCAACCTCTGAGCTCGCAGCCTTTAATCAGGCCGTTTCTGGCGCTCGCTGAATCGCCTGCTAGACTTTTTACTGAAGAGGTCGCTTTCCGACCTCGAGTGAGGCGCCAGTAGCGGCCTACTCAATACTCAGTAAAAGGAGAAGGAAATGATTCTTACAAAAGAAATTCTGAGCTCGAATCAGCCAACGTCAGGTTTAGAGACGAGTAATAGCCCTCGCGGGCAATATTGTTCGAGGCCTTTGGGCGTTCTAACCGCGCTGTTCTTTTTGGCTTTAACGTCGCTTGTTGGAATTAATTCAGCATTGGCGGAGACAGATGAAACGGGTGCTTTGGCCTCCGCTGAAGCGGCTAAGTTGGATATTAATCTAGCAGATGCCGAGAGTTTAGCGGCAAGTTTAGTCGGCATTGGATTAACCAAGGCGCGGGAAATTGTTCGTTATAGAGAGCTACACGGTGATTTTGTCGCGATCGAAGAGCTGGCGGAAGTTAAGGGCATCGGTCTTGCTACGGTTGAGAAGAATCGTCATCTTGTTTTAGTTGTCGCACCTGCGATGGACGGGTGTTAACCGGCTTTCATAAATTGAAAATCCGCACAATGCGCTGCAGTAGCGTTTCAGGATGGGGGCGATTGACTTCATGTTTTTGTTTATCGTGTCGCTGAGTAGTTTCGCGCTTGTTGCTGTGCTATCGGCGGGTGTGATTAGGTATGGGCCTCGCTTTGGGCTCTTGGACACACCCGTCGCTCGCAGCGCCCATGTGGCACCTAAGCCATTAGGAGGCGGTGCTGCGCTTGCCGCTCCTTATTTTCTCTGCGTGATCTGGTTCGTCGCGTCTGCTGCGATCTCTGAAAGCGCGCTCGCGTATCTAGGCTGTCTATTCATTGTGGTCTTAGGGTTTAGCGATGACAGATGGCAGCTTTCCTCTAAAGTACGGTTGCCAGTGCAGTTCATAGTGAGCGTGGCAGCGGTCCGAGCGATTGGGGTCGACTCAGTGGACTTTGGCTTCTTCTCGCTTTCAGAGCCGCTTACGCTAAGCTTGCTCGCAGTGCTATCGCTAGTCTGGCTATGTAATCTCACCAATTTCATGGATGGAATAGACGGGATCGCAGCCTCGCAGTTACTGGTTACGTCGCTAAGCTGTGTGGTGCTTCTAGTCGGGCTGGAGGGTGGGCTGGAGGGTGTGTTGGAGGGTGTGCTGGGAGGTGGGCTGGACGCGGCGGCCGGCGAATCGGGTGAGCACGATGTGGTGCTGACTCTGTCGGTCGTTCTAGCCGCATCAGCCGCAGGCTTCCTTCTCTGGAACTGGTCGCCTGCTTCGTTGTTTATGGGCGATGCGGGTAGCGGCTTTATAGGGTTCGCGCTAGGCCTTCTGGCGCTGGAATCTCTCGTTACGCAGAGAATGTCGGTGTGGTCATGGGTGTTGCTGCTTGGCGTGTTTATCGCAGACACAGCGGTGACACTCCTGGTTAGAATAATAAGAGGCGAGCGATGGTATGAAGGGCACTCGCAGCACGCCTACCAGATTCTCTCTCGGCGCCTAAATAGCCATCCGCGTGTAGTAGGGGGTGTCATTCTTATCAATATTTGTTGGTTGCTACCTCTCGCATGGGTGGCGGGTATTCTTCCCCATTACGGTGTACTATTTGCCACTATCGGCCTTGCGCCGCTATTGCTTGGTTGCTATCGACTAGGCGCTGGCAGGGCAGACCTCGGTGAGGCGCCGATTCAACTTAATTAAGGACGCAAAATGCAGGTCTATTCGATTCCTATTTCGAGACCCTTGAAGCGCGCCATCACCGGTTGCTGGGATGCCGTGCTACTTGGTGCCTCGCTAGTGTTCGCGTACGGATTGTCTGGAGCGGCGTTTTTCCAGCAGGAACAGAAGACGCTCATTTTCTTAAGCGTAGCCCTCATTCTCAGTCTGCTCGCATTTATCCGCGTCGGGCTCTATCGCGTTCTCGTGCTTTATATGGGATTGCAATCCAGCCTCCTGATAGCACAGTGTGTCACTATAGCAACCTTCATTCTCGCCGTGGCTTACAGCGTTTCCTCCGCACAAGGTGAGGCGCGATTAGCCATACTGCCGATTTTTTGGATGTTAGCGCTTTTGCTAATGGGTGGTTCTAGGCTACTCGGTAAATTATTGATTATCAGTTTGATTCAGAATTTCCGGCCTAAAGAGCCAGTTATCATCTACGGTGCCGGCAGCTCTGGCATGCAGCTACTCGCAGCGCTCCAAAGTGGTGATCAGTATCTCCCCGTCGCATTTGTAGACGACGGGCATAAGCTGCTTGGCAGTACGGTCCACGGGGTCAGGGTGTATGGTCCCAATTCACTATACGAATTGGTCGAGGCATTCTCAGTGAGACAGATTCTGTTGGCGATTCCCTCTGCGACACACGCCGAACGTAAAGAGATACTCAACAAACTTGAACATTTGCCTGTTCATGTAAAAACAGTCCCTGATTTGTTTGATATGGTCTCAGGCAAGGTTGGGGTCGATGAGATTAGAGATATCGATATCGAAGACCTCCTAGGTCGGGATATTGTTCCTCCGGACCCAGAGCTGCTCGGGGCTTGTATTAAATCTCGGTCGGTTTTAGTTACCGGCGCCGCGGGGTCTATCGGCTCGGAATTGTGTCGGCAAATTTTAGCAATCGGTCCGTCTCGCCTTGTACTGCTGGATTCGTTCGAATACGGACTTTACGAGCTCGAGCAAGAGTTGCTAACTAAGCTTGAGCTGATGCGGCTGGAGTCAGGAGAAAGCAATTTCGTCGAATTGCATGCCGCCCTCGGTTCAGTGGGCAGCGAGAGCTTTGTGCGTGATGTGATGCAGCGATTTAAAATTGAGACCGTCTACCATGTGGCAGCCTACAAGCAGGTGCCTATGGTTGAGAACAATATTGTAGAAGGAGTGCGCAATAATATTTTCGGCACACTAGCTACCGCGCAGGCAGCACAGGAGAGCGGAGTAAAGGATTTCGTTTTCATCTCCACCGATAAAGCCGTGCGTCCGACCAACTACATGGGAGCGACTAAACGTTTTACCGAACAGGTATTGCAAGCGCTCGCGCAGCGGGGAATTGAGACGGCGGACGGAGTTCGCGGGAGCGATAAAGCGCCCACGCTGTTTAGCATGGTTCGGTTTGGCAATGTGCTCGGGTCTTCGGGGTCTGTTGTGCCTCTGTTTCGCCGGCAGATAAGTATGGGTGGCCCGGTTACTGTTACACACCCAGAGGTTACCCGCTATTTCATGACTGTTCAGGAAGCGGCGCAGCTCGTTATTCAGGCAGGATCGATGGCGACGGGGGGCGATGTTTTTGTGCTCGATATGCATGACCCGATTCGGATCGTCGATTTAGCGAAAAAAATGGTTCATTTGATGGGCTATGATGTGCGTGATGAGAATTCTTATCGGGGCGATATCGCTATCGAATACACTGGTTTACGGCCGGGCGAAAAACTTTACGAGGAACTGCTGATTGGCGAGTCAGTGACGGGGACAGATCATCCTAAGATTATGCGTGCCGAGGAAGAGACTCTCAGTTGGCAAGAGCTTAAGCCGCTCATCGACCGACTTGCGCAGGCGTGCGAATCAGCTAATAGCGAAGAAATTAGACAGGTTTTACTGTCAGCTGTTGCGGGTTTTAAACCCGAACTTGATTCTGAAGTGCAGGGAAGAAAGCAGGGAAGCCTTGAAAAACCGCTTGATGCAGCACTCGATGAGGGCGCTACTGGCGCGAAGGTAACCGAGTTATTCGGTGCTAGGGCGGGTGCGAAGAAGTAAAAGTCGATGCCAGCAGTAGAGCCGGCATCGATGGAAAACAATCCAGAGTAGGCTGCGTTAATTTAGTCCTGGCGCGCCACACGCGTCATCACGATCGGATCTACAGGGACATTCTGATGACCGCGCTTGTTGGCTGTCTTAACTGTTGCCATAGCATCAACAATGTCCATTCCCTCAATAACCTCAGCGAACACAGCGTAACCAAAGCCACGCGGCGTTTCATCTGTGTGGTTTAAAAAGTCATTGTCGACCAGATTAATGAAGAACTGACTTGTCGCGCTATCAACAACATTAGTCCTCGCCATGGCGAGCGTCCCACGGTTGTTAGGCATATCTGCGCTTGCCTCATTCTTAATCGTTTCGAATGTCGACTTTTGCACCATGTCTTCATCAAAGCCGCCGCCTTGTGCCATAAAACCTGGTATCACGCGATGGAATATCAGCCCGTCATAGTAATTCTCGTCTACATAACGCAAAAAGTTCGCCGCTGATAATGGCGCTTTATCTTGCCAGACTTCAATTTTAATCGTGCCTTTGTTGGTTTCCATTACAACCACGGGATTGTCTTGGGCGCTCGCTATTACTGAGGCGAATAGTGTGACTATAAACAAACTTAATGCGGCAACCATTTTGCGCATGTTGAGCTCCCTGATAAGCGTTTGATACGAAAGTTAGATGGCGATTCGCGCGCTACGCAATGTGCTAAGTAAAGCGTGCGTGAGTGTGCGCCGTGTACGCTAAATTTCTGCGAGAGCAGACTATATCGCACCTTATCCAAATCCTAAACAGTAAGAGCTACGATGAGGAATAATTATCCAGCGAAGCTCAGCGGGTGGAAAATGTTCAGCATTAGGGGGAATACAGGATAAGAAAGTCTAGTGGGAGAGAACCCGGTTGAGGAGACCTTGCTTGGAAAGGCTTTGGTTGGAAATAGCTTGGCTGAAGAAACCCTAGCTGAAGAAACCTGAGCGAAGAAACGCTAGTTGGAAAGAGGACCGTTTTGTGAAGCTCTCGCACCACTGGGGATGCGAGAGTTCAATTTCACAAAATTGGCTGCCCAACGTGGACTCGAACCACGAACCAAGTGATTAACAGTCACCTACTCTACCATTGAGCTATTGGGCAAAAATTCTACGACTAATCGCGATCGATTACCGTCGAACCGCGCGTATAGTAATGAGAAATGAGTTGAGGGTCAACACTCACTAAGCAGTTGATGCGATTCTAGTGTAGGCTACTTCCCCAATCGACGATTTGTCGGGCTATTTAGCCTTTTTATCGCCTGAAGTGCGTGTCAATAAACTCGGTAAAAGAAAAAGGATTTCTCCCCATCCATGAGCGAAAAATTTGAGATTCATTCACACTTCAAGCCCGCCGGTCATCAACCTCAAGCCATTGAGGGGCTTCTCGAGGGATTAGACGACGGTCTGCGTGCGCAAACTCTGCTGGGCGTGACCGGGTCAGGCAAGACGTTTACGATTGCGAATGTAATTGAGCGATCGCAAAGACCGGCTCTGGTTATGGCGCCGAATAAAACGCTTGCGGCGCAACTCTACGGAGAATTTAAGGAATTTTTTCCTAACAATGCCGTCGAGTATTTCGTTTCCTACTACGATTACTATCAGCCTGAGGCGTATGTCCCCGCGTCTGATCTCTTTATTGAAAAGGACTCCTCGATCAATGATCACATCGAGCAGATGCGGTTGTCTGCTACGAAAGCGCTTATGGAGCGATCCGATGTGATCGTTGTTGCTACCGTCTCGGCGATTTACGGACTCGGCGATCCTTCGGCTTATCTAAAGATGGTCGTTCATCTAGACCGGGGAGATAAAATTGAGCAGCGAACGCTGCTTAAGCGTCTTGCAGAGCTGCAATACACACGAAACGACATGGAGCTGAAGCGCGCGACTTATCGAGTGAGAGGCGATGTTATCGATATCTATCCGGCAGAGTCCGAAAGAAACGCTATTCGAATTCAATTGTTTGATGATGAGATTGAAAAGCTGTCCTATTTTGACCCACTCACAGGCGCGGTGGTAAAGGAGGTGCCAAGGCTTACGGTCTTCCCTAAGTCTCATTACGTCACACCGCGCGATACCCTGCTAAATGCGCTTGATCACATAAAAGTTGAACTTAAAGATAGGTTGGGCTTTCTCAACGCTAATAATCGCCTAGTCGAAGCGCAGCGGTTGGAACAGCGAACCAAATTCGACTTAGAGATGATTCAAGAACTTGGCTACTGCAACGGTATCGAAAACTACTCTCGATATCTTTCCGGCCGCCCAGCGGGCGCGCCACCCCCCACACTTTACGACTACCTGCCGAACAACGCGATTATCGTGTCGGATGAATCGCATGTCTCGATTCCGCAGCTTGGAGCGATGTTTAAAGGAGACAGGTCGCGTAAAGAGACTTTGGTGGAATACGGATTTAGATTGCCTTCCGCACTCGATAATCGGCCCCTAAAATTTGAGGAATGGGAGGATCTTACCCCGCAAATAATATTCGTGTCGGCGACTCCGGGTAAATACGAGGAAGCGAACGAGGGCGCGAGGGTTGAGCAGGTCGTTCGCCCTACGGGCTTGCTTGATCCGGTGCTTGAGGTGCGTCCTGCGACAACGCAGGTAGACGACTTATTATCTGAGGTCACTCGTGTGACCGCGGATGGCGAGCGCGTCCTCGTGACTGTCTTAACGAAACGTATGGCGGAGGATCTGACAGATTACCTCGCCGAGCATGGCGTTCGCGTGCGCTATCTGCACTCCGATATCGATACCGTTGAACGTTCTGAGATTCTCCGTGACCTGCGTCTCGGTAAGTTTGATGTTTTGATAGGCATTAACTTGTTACGCGAAGGCTTAGATATTCCGGAAGTCGCCCTTGTCACTATCCTTGATGCCGACAAAGAAGGCTTTCTTCGTTCTGATCGCTCACTTATTCAGACGATAGGACGCGCCGCGCGAAATCTCAACGGAAAAGCGATTCTTTATGCCGATAAGATAACGGGTTCGATGCAGCGTGCGATGGATGAATCTAATCGACGCCGAGAAGTGCAGGTCGCTTACAACAAAGAGCATAACATCACGCCGATTGGCGTGAGTAAGCGCATTCTCGACGTAATGGAGGGCGCTTACGCGAATCCTGCTACGCGAGAACGAACGAAGGGTAGAGGGATAGCTGAGAAGTCCGGTGCCTATGCGCAATTAGACTTTAATGATCCGAAAGCGATTGCCAAGGAAATCACGGTACTCGAGGGGCAGATGTATGAGCACGCTAAAAATCTGTCTTTCGAAGAGGCGGCGCAAACGCGCGATCGCATTGCCGAATTAAGACATCGTCTGATCGCCTAGCGTTGTTCTTGGCCCGAATGGCTGGTCGAGACAAGACAATGAATAGTGAGAAAAGGATCGACAGGACTGCATGCCATTCCGTATAATCTGCGATCCTTCTGTAGGGTGAAATAGGCGCGTAGCTCAGTTGGTTAGAGCGCTACCTTGACATGGTAGAGGTCACCAGTTCGAATCTGGTCGTGCCTACCATTCTACAGACCGCTCTCTGATCTTCGGTAAGATTTTCAGTAGGATCTTCAATAAGATCTTCCATGAAATCTGCACTGAGTTGCTCGGCGGGGTGTTTAGGGTGGAGGTGTCAGCAGAGTCTTTTTGATAGGGCTCCGCGAGAGCGCTTCGACACCCGCGCCGCAAGCCGCCGGAATAGTATTGATAGGCGAGCGACAGCACTTCTCTTACTAATAATTCCAACTCTTTAAAGTGAATCCCATGCTCGAAGTTACCTTGCCAGACGGCAGCAAGCGCCAATATGACGCAGCCTTAAGCGTTGCACAAATCGCAGAATCAATCGGCGCGGGCCTTGCGAAGGCAGCGCTAGCTGGGCGCATAAACGGCGAGCTAGTTGACCTCTCGACGATGGTTGAGCGTGATGCCGAGATTGCAATCATCACCGAGCGCGACAGCGATGGCCTCGAAGTCATCCGCCACAGCTGCGCCCATCTCATGGCGCAAGCCGTACAGCGTTTATTCCCGGCAGCTCAGGTAACTATCGGTCCGGTGATCGAAGATGGTTTCTTCTACGATTTCGCGTTCGAGCGTCCCTTTACTCCAGAAGATCTCGAGGCTATCGAGAAAGCGATGGGTGACATCGTAAAAGAGGGGCTTGAGGTTCATCGCTCAGTCATGAGCCGCGACGAAGCTGTGTCGATGTTCAAAGCGATGGGCGAAGAGTATAAAGTCGAAATTATTGAGAGTATTCCTGGCGATGAGGATCTTTCTTTTTACAAGCAGGGTGATTTCATCGACCTCTGCCGCGGTCCACACGTTCCGAATACCAATAAATTTAAAGCCTTCAAATTGACCTCGGTCGCCGGTGCTTATTGGCGCGGCGATTCTAGTAACGCCATGCTGCAACGAATTTATGGCACCGCGTGGGCAACGCCTAAAGACCTAAAGCAATATTTGCAGCGCATCGAAGAAGCAGAGAAGCGCGATCACCGCAAGCTAGGCAAGCAGCTTAATCTCTTCCATTTCCAAGAAGAAGCGCCTGGCATGGTGTTCTGGCATCCTAAGGGTTGGGGTGTTTATCAAGCCGTGCAGCAATACATGCGCAAGGTTCAGAACGACAACGGTTATCTCGAGATCAATACCCCGCAGCTCGTCGATTACAGCCTTTGGGAGCGTTCAGGTCACGCCGCGAAGTTCTCCGATGAGATGTTCAGCGTTGAGTCTGAGAACCGCATGTACGCGATCAAGCCAATGAACTGCCCTTGCCACATTCAGGTATTTAACCAAGGCCTCAAAAGCTATCGCGACCTGCCGATGCGATTAGCTGAATTTGGTTCATGCCATCGCTATGAGCCTTCTGGCAGCATGCATGGATTGATGCGTGTGAGAGCGTTTGTTCAAGACGATGGGCATATTTTCTGCACCGAAGACCAGATTCAAAGCGAAGTGGCCAAGTTCATGGACTTGCTATTCGCCGTCTATAAAGACTTCGGCTTCGATGAGGTTATCCTGCGCTTGTCGACGCGCCCAGAAAAGCGAGTAGGATCTGACGAGATCTGGGATCAGTCGGAGCAGTCGTTGAAAGACGCGCTCAATGCGACAGGCCTGCCATGGGAATTGGTGCCAGGCGAGGGTGCGTTTTATGGCCCCAAAATTGAGTGTTCGTTGAAAGACTGCATGGGGCGTATTCTGCAATGCGGCACTATTCAAGTTGACTTCAATACGCCGGGGCGCCTCGGCGCGAGCTATGTTGCCGAAGACAGCAGCCGAAAAGAACCGGTGATGTTACACCGCGCGATTCTTGGTTCGTTCGAACGTTTCATTGGCGTGTTGATAGAGCATTACGCCGGCGCGATGCCAACATGGCTCGCCCCAGAGCAGGCTATCATAATGAACATCACCGACAAGCAAGCTGACTACGTTCGTGACGTTGAAGCGAAACTCGCAGCGAAAGGCATTCGGGTTAGTTCGGATCTGCGCAATGAGAAGGTTGGTTTTAAGATTCGTGAGCATGCAATGCAGAAAGTGCCCTATTTATTAGTCGTCGGCGACAAAGAGGTCGACTCTGGCTCGGTAGCGGTGCGCACGCGAGGAGGTGAAGACCTCGGAGTGATGACAGTGGATGACTTTTGCTCTCATTTGAGCGATGATGTCGCCCTTTTCGGCCGTACACAATCCGCTAGCTAGCCGGTTGTAGGTAGCCGAGTATTATTTTATTTAGCAAAATCAGTAATTTAAGCTGATATGCGATATCCAAATTAATTGACACGAGGGATGAGCGTTCGCGCAAGCCATGAGGAGCAGTTCTAAAAAGCCCATAATTAATGAGCACATCGAAGCCGAGCAGGTCCGCCTAGTAGGAGTCGAGGGAGAGCAGTTGGGCGTCGTGTCGATAGCGGAGGCAAGAGAAGCCGCCGCGGCGATAAAACACGATCTCGTGTTAATCGCACCAGATGCAGATCCGGTAGTCTGTAAGCTAATGGACTACGGTAAGCATGTCTTCGAACTGAAGAAGCAAAAGGCTGCAAGCAAGAAGAAGCAGCGTCGGACTCAGGTTAAGGAGATTAAGTTTAGACCAGGGACGGAAGTAGGAGACTATCAGGTAAAACTACGCAACCTGACACGTTTTCTCGAAGATGGGGACAAGGCCAAGGTATCGTTACGATTCCGCGGTCGGGAAATGGCCCATCAACATCTTGGCATGGAACTAGTGAATCGAATCCGCAAGGATTTAGAGGAATTCGGTACCGTGGAGCAGGAGCCCAAGATGGAAGGTCGGCAGATCGTAATGGTCTTAGCGCCGGTCAAAAAGCGCCCGCAATAAGCTGAGGGTCAGCGTCTAGAATAGTCGAGTATGCTCGATTATCACTAGGAACTGATTTCCCCGTTTGTGCAGGTATCGATACTTTTAGCCCCAAGGCAATGACCTATGGGAGCAAATGCGGAGTTAGACAATGGCTGGAAAGTTAAAAACCCACAGTGGTGCTGCGAAGCGGTTCAAGAAAACCGCCTCCGGTTACAAGCGTAAAAGCGCCTATAAGAGTCACATCCTCACCAAGATGACGACTAAGCGAAAGCGTCAGCTGCGCGGCACGAGTGCCGTTCATGCGTCCGACATGCCTGCGGTAAAACGCATGCTTCGCGAAATCTAATCTAAGGTCAAAGGAGATCTCACATGGCTCGAGTTAAACGCGGCGTCGTCGCTAATCGTCGTCACAAAAAAGTTTTAAAGCAAGCAAAAGGCTACTACGGTGCCCGTAGTCGTATCTACCGCGTAGCGGTTCAGGCAGTTACAAAAGCAGGCCAATACGCCTACCGTGACCGTCGCGTTAAGAAGCGTGTATTCCGCGCTCTTTGGATTACGCGTATCAATGCCCAGGCACGTATTAATGGTATGACTTACAGCCGATTAATTGCTGGCTTAAAGAAGGCAAGCATCGAAGTTGACCGTCGTGTATTGGCTGATCTGGCTGTTCATGATAAGCCGGCATTCAATGCGATTCTCAATCAGGCGAAAGCTAGCCTCGCAGCCTAATTCTGCGCTGAATCTCCTACCGGTGCCTCTCGTTCGAGAGTAGGGCACCGCGAAGAGTCTCACCATAGAGTCGGATTAAGATTCGACAAGGGCTGATTGATGGCAACTCCAGATAGCCTCTTAACAGAGGCACTCGATGCAATACAAGACTCTAGCGACGAAAAGTCGCTGGAGTCTTTACGTGTCCATTATATAGGTAAGAAGGGGGAGGTAACGGCGCAGTTGAAGGCGCTAGGCCAACTTCCTGCCGACGAACGACCTGCGGCTGGCGAGCGTATTAATGTCGTCAAACGCGCAATCGACGCGGCCCTCGCGGCGCGCAAAACAGCGATCGTAGAGCAGAGCCTCAACGCGCAACTCGCAGCAGAAACAATCGATGTGACCCTCCCGGGGCGACGCCAGAATCAAGGCGGTCTGCACCCAATTACGCAAACTATAGAGCGCATCTCTGCCATATTCGCAGGCAGCGGTTACGAAGTGGCCGAGGGCCCCGAAATCGAAGATGATTATCATAACTTCGAAGCGCTCAATATTCCCGCGCACCATCCTGCGCGTGCGATGCACGACACTTTTTATATAGACCCTGCGACTGTTTTGCGGACGCATACGTCGCCGGTTCAGGTGCGGGTGATGGAAGGCGGTTCTCCTCCTTTCAAGATGATCTGTCCGGGGCGAGTTTATCGCTGTGATTCCGATCTGACTCACACGCCGATGTTCCATCAAGTTGAAGGCCTGCTAATAGATAGAGACGTCAGTTTCGCCGATCTAAAAGGCACGGTAATCGAATTTCTCCAAGCTTATTTTGAAGCGGACCTTCCCGTGCGTTTTAGGCCGTCGTATTTTCCCTTTACCGAGCCGTCTGCTGAGGTTGATATGGGGTGTGTGAGCTGCGGTGGAAAAGGCTGCAGAATTTGCGGCCACACCGGATGGCTCGAAGTGATGGGCTGCGGCATGGTGCATCCTAGTGTGCTCGAGATGTCTAATATAGATCCAGAAACACATAACGGTTTTGCCTTCGGCATGGGTGTCGAGCGCCTCGCGATGCTGCGTTATGGAGTAGGTGATTTGCGCACCTATTTCGAGAATGACCTTCGCTTCCTTCAGCAATTTAATTAGTCGTTATTGCCCTTGGTGGGAGTCGACCCCAAGGATATTAGTTCTGCACGACCACCAAACGAATGTGAGTTCAACATGATTTTTAGCGAAAGCTGGTTACGAGAATTTGTCGATCCGGGCATGGCGACGGCTGAGCTCGTTGAAACGCTGACGATGGCAGGTCTCGAGGTTGACGGTGTAACGCCCGCAGCTTCGCAGTTCAGCGGCATAGTGGTTGGGCGTGTCGAGAGTGCTGAGCAGCACCCAGATGCCGACAAACTTTCTGTTTGCCGAGTAAGTGATGGCACGACTGAATTTCAAGTTGTCTGTGGCGCGCCCAACGTACGAGCGGGTCTGTTGGTGCCGTTTGCTAGGGTCGGTGCGGTTCTAGACGGCGGCGACAAGCCCTTCAAAATCAAGGCCGCTAAACTGCGAGGTGTCGAGTCTAATGGCATGCTTTGCTCCGCTGAAGAGCTCGGTCTTGCTGAGTCATCGGACGGCCTGCTCGAGCTTCCTGAGACGCTTTCCCTAGGCGCAGATATTCGATTAGCACTTTCATTAGACGATCAGCTTATTGAGCTAGACCTGACCCCCAATCGCGGCGATTGTCTTGGCATGATTGGTCTCGCAAGAGAAGTGGGGGTTCTCGCTCGCACTCAGGTCAACGAGATCGACTATCCAACCGTTAAAATCACGACTGAGCGCAAAATTCCGGTTGCAACAGCCGCACCTGATGAGTGTCCGAAATACTTGGGTCGGGTCATTGAGAATATCAATATCGCTACCCCCAGCCCTTATTGGTTGCAGGAACGGCTGCGCCGCAGCGGGCTGAGAAGCATCGATCCGGTCGTAGATGTCACCAATCTCATGCTGTTGGAATTAGGCCATCCAATGCACGCTTTCGACGCCGACAAGCTGCACGGGACAGTGACTGCTCGATTGGCGAAAGAGGGTGAGAAATTAACACTCTTAGACGACCGCGAGGTTGTTCTTGATTCGGCTACCCTCCTGATAGCGGATGATACGCAAGGTCTCGCTATGGCGGGCATTATGGGCGGATTATCAAGCTCTGTTACGAGTCAGACTAAGTCGATTTTTCTTGAGTGCGCGTTTTTCTCGCAACTCGCGATAGCGGGTAAGGCAAGAGGCTATGGCCTGCATACAGATGCCTCTCATCGCTATGAGCGCGGTGTAGATTACGCGTTACAAGCACGCGCGCTCGAGCGCGCAACGGCGTTATTGCTCGAGATAGTAGGAGGGGACGCGGGCCCTGTAAGCACTGCCATTGGCAATTTGCCGAAGACTCGGCAAGTACGACTCAAGTTCGCGAATGTTAAGCGCCTATTGGGCGTCGATGTGCCGCAGGCTGAATCTGTAGATATCCTTACTCGGTTGGGATTTGTTGAAGAGAGTTCAGACGTCGAGGGTATAGTGTTCACCGTGCCTTCTTTCCGTTTCGACGTGTCTATCGAAGCCGATTTGATCGAGGAGATAGCGCGCGTATTCGGCTACAACAATTTGCCAGAAACACCGGGTATGACTGCTCAGCGATTGCCAAGGATACCCGAGCGTATCCGTCCGGTCGCAGCATTAAAGCAGCGGTTGGTTGCTGAGGGTTATCAAGAAGCAATCAACTACAGCTTTATCGATCCAGAATTAGTTAGTAGCGTCTGCCCAGAGAGCCAGACCGTAGTGCTTAAAAATCCGATCTCGGCTGAAATGTCCGTAATGCGCCCGAGCATCCTCCCCGGTTTATTGTCCACTTTAAGTTACAACCTGAATCGACAGCGCGAACGGGTGCGTTTGTTCGAAGAGGGCCTGGTTTTTAAGAAGGTGGCGGGTGAAATTAAGCAGACCCGCTGTCTCGCCGGGCTTATATATGGCAGCGCAGATCCGATCAATTGGAATCAGCCGAAAAAGCTGGTCGATTTCTATGACATCAAAGGCATTGTCGAATCGTTAGCTGATAAAGGGCAACATGCTGAGCCTGTCGAATTTGTGAAAAGCGAGCACCCCGCTATGCATTCAGGGCAATGCGCAGAGGTGCGTTTTTACGGAAAGTGTTTAGGCCATGTCGGCGCTATTCACCCGCGTCTGCAGCGTCAGTTTGGCTTTGCGAGCGCTGTTTATTTGTTCGAACTGAATACCGAGGCGCTTGTTACGCGGCAGTTGCCCGCGGCATCTGTATTGTCGCGATACCCAGAAGTCAGTCGTGACCTCGCGATCGTGGTCGGTGTCGATACCGCCGCAGGCGATATTGCAGCTAGTATCCGCGCGAATGCCGGTAGTGACCTGACAGAGTTGACGACGTTTGATGTTTACGACGGCGCTGGTGTGGGTGAGGGGAAAAAATCCATCGCATTTGGCTTGACCTGGCAGCATCCTTCCCGCACGCTTAGCGATGAAGAAATATCTGCTATTATTACTAATTGCATCAAGGTGCTAGAGAGCGATTTTAAAGCGGAATTACGCATCTAAATTCTGTTTTTATAGCTTTAACGCTGCAGCGATTTAACATTTTTAGTGTGTTTTTACACAAAACAAACCGACACGAGGGTTTGATATGACAGACGGTGCACTAACCAAGGCCGACATGGCTGAACGCCTGTTCGAAGAGCTAGGGTTGAACAAGCGCGAAGCGAAAGAAGTGGTCGAACAATTTTTCGAAGAAATTCGCGCCTCACTTGAGTCTAACGAACAGGTAAAACTTTCAGGATTCGGTAATTTCGATTTACGCGACAAGAAAGAGCGTCCTGGCCGAAACCCGAAAACCGGCGAAGAAATTCCTATCAATGCGCGGCGGGTGGTCACTTTCCGTCCGGGTCAAAAACTTAAAGCACGGGTAGAGGGCTATGCTGGAAGCGAAGAATAACGACGAGCTGCCTGAAATACCGCCGAAGCGCTATTTTACGATTGGTGAGGTAGGTGAACTGTGTTTGGTGAAGCCCCACGTCCTGCGTTATTGGGAAGCAGAATTCCCACAGCTCAAACCAGTAAAGAGACGCGGCAATCGCCGTTACTATCAGCGAGGAGATGTTATTCTCATTCGTCAGATTAAAAGCCTCCTCTACGAGCAAGGTTATACGATAGGCGGCGCGCGGTTAAAGATGAATGACAAAAGCGAACCCGTAGCTGTCTCTGCGGTCTCCGATGTGGCGCTGAAAACAATCATCAATGAGTTGGAAGCTGTAATAGCTACCTTGTAGAAAAGATTAGGCCTCGCAGCGCTGTCATCTTTCCGTGAAAGTAGTTAAAATTACGAAAAATCGGGGCGTAGCGCAGCCTGGTAGCGCACTACACTGGGGGTGTAGTGGTCGCAAGTTCAAATCTTGCCGTCCCGACCAATATTTACTAATAAAAACAAAAATTTATGTTAACCCCCATATTTTGTACTCCCTGGTGAGCAGTCTGTTTACCCAGTATTTACCCAGTTATTTCAATTATCGCTACTCCTTTACCCCCCTCGCTGAATACAATCTATCCGCGTTGATAAACAATCAAGGAGATTCTAGTGGCACATGGTGGCGCTAGATCCAATGCGGGTCGTAAACCTGGCAGTTTGAGTCGCTTCAATCGAGAGATGGTTGAGCGCGCGAGTAGTGGGGGAGATCTACCTTTGGACTACATGCTGGAAGTGATGCGAGACGAATCTTTGAGTATCCGGCTTAGAATCGATGCGGCCAAAGCAGCAGCACCCTACGTTCACCAGAGACTGTCGGCTATCGCTGTTGATCTGACTACTTCAGAGGTGACTCACGAAGAGTGGCTGCAGAGCTTGGCTTGACATACCGCTCACAAAAATGCCTCACAAGCGCATAGGGACGCCCCTAAGCGTCGACACTTTACTGCCAGCAAATCCCTCTCCATCGTCCAATAGCCGCTTGATATACATATTCAGGGCCTCTGTGTGGTGGAACGCTCTGTATTGTGACCCCGCGTGGCAAGCGGACTCAGACCCTACCTCCTAAAACCTCAAAATAGGCCCAGCCAGACCCCACCCCCTAGGGCACACCCCGATAAGTCTGAATGGTTCCATTGCACCCGTATACATACTATTGTGGACGGACTGATAGGTAATTCTGGGGGAAAGTGAAATTAGTCATATCCACTCTGCTTGAATATTATATGGCTGCAATACCCAGAAATTCAGGTCCTAAAAACGCTCTCTGGCTGCGATGACGGCCCGGAAAGCAGTGGGAAACCGGAAAGGGGGTTGGCATTAGCTTTTGAAAATACAGAGCTGACAGCTAGGTCGATTCGCAATAGAGCGTCATAATCAATACCCCGCTCCCGAGGGCGCCTCACCTGCTCAAATAGGTTCCATAACTCACTGTTAGATACTATTTTAACCGGGTGTCTACTAATTTCTACGAGTTATCGGTTCAATTTGGTTGCTCTATCAATAATTAAATTTCGAATTTAAATCTTTTAGAGGGATGACAGTAAGGTAAGCTGTATCAAAGCTAATAATATAAATAAGGATATTTTCATGACGCTAATGGGCTCTATGCATGCGAAGATTTTTCTCCCACTATTGTTTGCTACCTTACTTTTCTCAAGTTTAGGCACCACAACATCAGCGCAAACTTCACCTCCAGGGCAACAAGAATCGACGATAGCAGGTGCGCGTACCTGTTTTTGGTATCGCGGACCATTTAGTGCGGATCCCTACATTAACCTAGCTTATCCAGATGCAAACGTATTCTACTGGGCGGCAAATTTCACTGTACCCGAAGGGGCCAGCTTGCACCTTGAAGGTGATTATGCACACAGTCGCTACCAAAGCCTTATTTCCTATGATCTAGCGGGTCGGCCAGTTCAGTCCCTCGCTGATTATCTGATTGAGCCAAATTCAGGTAGCGAGAACCCCTATCGTCATGTTGCAAATAGAAACGCACAGAATCGTGGCTTCAGGGTCGATATCTTGAATTCTCTTCCAGCAGATCTTGGCATTGAGGGCCAGCGATTAGAATCAGCGGCTCGCAATGAGCTGAATGCTCCTATAGAAAATGGTACTCAGATTTTACTCTATCGGGTATATCTGCCTGATCAGAATACCGGTCCTACAGGTGGTGTCGCTTTGCCCGAGGCTGTTGTGACTCTAGAAGACGGTACTGAACTACGAGGCCAAGATGCTTGTGGCGCTATACGCGCAGCACAGCCTATGCGCCTAGATCCTGGCGCACTGGGGATCAGTGTCGATCAGTATCGCGAGCTGACAAGCCAGCCAGGGAGAGATGACACTTGGCCCGCGAGTAATCCACCAACGTGGCACATACAGATGGATCGCCGCGCACTAATCGGTATCTACACAGGCGAATCCTCAGAGGGCGTGCGTCGCAGCACTGGCGGTTTTTTTCCTAATCCTGACAATAACTACATTCGGACAGTTGTTAATACGCGTCACGGTAAGGCTCTTGTTATTCGGGGCAAGATGCCAGTCACACCTAATACTTACGCCGGAGAGGCTGAAGGCGATAATGAGAGCCAGCTACGCTACTGGTCGATTTGCTCTAACCAGTCGTTTGCGAATACACGGGTAAACGACTGCCTATTTGACGAAGAAGTCCCCCTCGATCGCAACGGGTTTTATACAATTGTGGTGAGTAAAGCAGCTGATCGCCCGCGTAATGCAAACCCCGAATGTGGCATTGGCTGGCTGCCTATAGCTGATGACGGCGACGGCATTCAAGATCCGGATGTCGCGATAGTTCAAATTCGCAACATGCTTGCGTCAGATGATTTCGAAGAGGCTATTCAGAAGGTTAGTACCAATAGTATGGCACCGCTAGTTATGGGGCCATATTTCCCCAATAGCTTCTACTTAATGCCAAATGCAGTGGAAGGACTTTTCCCCTGTCCGCTGTAGGTGTTGTTCGATGCTGATTTTGACGTCCATAGCTTCAACGAGCTTAGATCCATGGGAAACCTTGCCAAAAAGAGTGCGGACTGAAGCAATCGGAGAGGCCTGCGGCGTCGAACACTTGATCACCGGCAATCCCTATTTCGACCATTAATACTTATTAGGGACAGCGGTTCCAGAAATTCAGCTTTCACGTTTTGACAACTGTTCCCGCCAGAATACAAGGAGCCCCTTGTGGTAAGGCGCGATATTAACGAACGGAGAACAAAGTCATGACAGCAATCATTGAGATCGCATATCGCATCGATAGCAGTGAGCCTGGCTACCAAGTTTACTTACGGAATAAGCGCCGAGACGACCTGCCTAAAATCCATGATGCCGAGCGTACAGTTTTGTTTGTTCATGGCGCAACCTATGCGTCGAGCCTGACCTTCGACTACGAAATCGAAGGTGCTTCATGGATGGATCAACTTGCAAGCCAGGGATTTGATACCTGGTGTATCGACTTATTGGGTTACGGTAGCTCTGATCGTCCCAAAGCTATGAGCGAACCTGTTGAGGACCACCCTCCGATCTGTGACACTCGCGTTGCCGTCGATGACGTGAGCCGGGCAGTCGCATTTATTCAGCGTCAGCGGAACATTCCGCAATTGAATCTAATTGGATACTCCTGGGGAACCATCATTGCCGGGACTTGCGCCGGTGAACATCCTGAGTCAATTCGCAAACTGGTGTTGTGCGGTGCCTTGTGGATAGCTGCAGGTGCCACCTCTAGTCTTGTGTCCGCGACGCTCGGGTCTTACCGTACTGTCGATGCGGGCGCGGCTAGCTCACGCTGGGCGCAAGGGCTGAGCGAGGCCGAATTTGATAGCATAGTGCCTCTATCAAGAGTCGAGCATTGGTGTGCCACCGCGATTAACAGCGACCCGAGAGCGCGGGAAACGCAGCCACCGGTACTGCGAGCCCCTACCGGGGTGGTTAAGGATTTTATGCACTATTCTACTAGCGAAGAAACTTGGTATGCACCACAAAAAATACTCGCGCCGACATTGATTGTGGTTGGCGAATGGGATCGTGAGACGACGCCAGAACAATGCCAAACAGTATTTTCACAATTAGAGAATGTACCGCTTAAGCGCCTGACTATCATCGGTAAGGGCACCCATTCGCTGTTTCTGGAGAATCATCGCCACGAATTACATGTGGTGGTCAGTGATTTTCTCAAGGAATAGCTGGCTGGCCACAGAGAGCTAAGATTCTGGATAATCATGTACATGATTAGCTCCGCAATTACTTTGGCTTTGAAAGTTTGGGAGAAATATTTCCGCTAAATAATATCGAAAAGTTTGATTTTTTCAGTTAGTTTGAGCTTCAAGTTATAGCCAGTCCTCGATCAGTCCTGTTTATTGAATAATATAGCAACCCAGCTGTTCAGGCTTAAACCGGATAGGGCGGCCGTCTGCCGCTGCCACTACCAGATCACCGTTAGAATGCTCTACAAACGTATAGGAGCGCCCCTAAGCGTCCGGCAACCTATCGCCATCTAACACACCTCTCGATCGTCCAGTAACCGCTTGATCCGCATATTTAGGGCCTCTGTGTGGTGGAACGACCTCTATTATAACCCCCGGTGTCAAGCGGACTCAGACCCCACCCCCTAAAATCACAGTATGGCCATATCCAGACCCCCCC